>Ga0196958_10000002_pt1 | contig 247270 bp, 192 predicted proteins | sample S1v_10metaG_FD_148654 | JGI IMG/M metagenome (GOLD analysis project Ga0196958, IMG submission 148654) | Soil microbial communities from Anza Borrego desert, Southern California, United States - S1+v_10 | ecosystem: Environmental > Terrestrial > Soil > Desert | place: USA: California... | reverse complement strand
GGCCGGAGCAGGCGGGCCGGAGCAGGCGGGCCGGAGCAGGCGGGCCGGAGCAGGCGGGCCGGAGCAGGCGGGCCGGAGCAGGCGGGCCGGAGCAGGGGCGGCTTCCAGCCTCGGGTCCCGTGGCCTCCGGCCCCCGGTTCGATCGTCCCACGCGGCACCGACGGTTTCGGGTGCGCGAGCTGAGAACGGGGATCGGGATCGGGGTTCCGCGGTTGCGGGTGGGCTTGCGGGGTCGGCCCCTCGGGCTCCGGGCCGGGCTTCGGGTCGGCCTCCGGCCCCCGGTTTCCATTGTCCCACGCGGCACCGACAACGCCGGGCGGAGAGGTTGTCGGGTGGGGTCGGCCCTGGGCGGGATGGCGTCCCTTCGGGTGACGTGCTGCTCCCCCATCGGACCCGAAGTTGGTCACCGCCTGTTGCCATCCCGGTTTGAGTCACATAGACTCAAACTATGTTCACGAGGCAAGAGGCACTGGAGAGGGTCGAGGGGGCTTCGACCGCCGCGCTGTTCGGCCCGCCTCCGGCCAGCCCCGCCGAGCGGAAGGAGGGCCAACGGCTGTACTGGGCGCTGGCCGCCGTCCTGCACCCCGACCGGGCGGGGCGGGACGACGTCCGGGCCCTGGCCGCCTCGGCCGAGCTGACCCGCCTCTACGACCAGTGGCGGCAGGCGCGGCCGGTCGAGTTGCGGACCGCCGGCGGCGTCTACCGGCTCGCCGGGCGGCACGCGGTGGGCAGCGTCGCGAACGTCTACCGCACCGACGGCCACCACGTGGTCAAGATCGTGCGCAACCCGCGGCTGAACCCGTTGCTGCGCGCGGAATGGGCGGCGTTGGAGCGGTTGCGGCGGTTCACCGACGCGCACCGCTGGCTGCGCCCCTACTTCCCCGTCATGACCGACAACGGTGACGTGGGCAGGGGCGAGCGGGCGTTCACCGTGTTCGAGCCGTTGCTGCACGGGTTCGTCACGCTGGCCGAGGTGCGGCGCGCGTTCCCGCACGGCCTGGACGGGCGGGACTACGCCTGGATGCACCGCAGGCTGCTGCGCGCGGTCGCCGCCGCGCACCGCGCGGGGCTGGTGCACGGCGCGATCACCGCCGACAACGTGCTGGTGCACCCCGAGCAGCACGGCATCGTGCTGGTCGGCTGGTCGTTCTGCGTGGAGGACGGCCAACCGCCGCTGGCGACCGCGAAGTCCGTCCGCTACCCGCCGGAGGTCGCGGCGGGCCGGCCGGTGACCGCCGCGACGGACGTCCACATGACCCACACCCTGATGCTGGAGCTGTTGTCGCGCGACGAAACCGGGCAGCGCGCGTTCGCGCGCGGCTGCGCGCAGGACGACCCGGGCCGCCGGCCCGACGCCGTCGACCTGCTCGACGAGTACGACGAACTGCTCGAAGACCTCTACGGCGAACGGGTGTTCCGCCCCTTCGCCCTACCCGACAGGACAGGAGCCTGACCATGGGACACGGCAGGTGGGACGACAACGCCTACGCCGCGGCGAAGACCTTCCGCGCGGCCAAGGGCATCGACGACTTCGGCTACACCGCGAAGCTGCGCTCGGCCCCGCGCGAGCAGTGGAAGGCGGACCCGTCGCTGGACCCGCTGGGCGTGGTGGCGCGGGAGTGCCGGGACTCGGCCGAGCACGCCGACTCCACCCCGATCGCGGTGCTGTTCGACGTCACCGGCTCGATGGGCCGGGTGCCGCAGGTCATGCAGCGCAAGCTGGGCCGGCTGCACGGCCTGTTGCAGCGCAAGGGCTACCTCGCCGACCCGCAGCTGATGTTCGGCGGCATCGGCGACGCCGACAGCGACCGGGTGCCGTTGCAGGTCGGCCAGTTCGAGTCGGACAACCGGATGGACGAGCAGCTGCGCACGATCTTCCTGGAGGGCAACGGCGGCGGGCAGAAGAGCGAGTCCTACGAGCTGGCCGCGTACTTCGTGGCCCGGCACGTGGTCACCGACGCCTGGCGCGAGCGGGGCCGCAAGGGCTACCTGTTCCTCATCGGCGACGAGCTGAACAAGCCCCGGCTGGAGGCCCGGCACATCCGGCGCGTCATCGGCGACGACGTGCGCCAGGACATCGACCCGGCCTCGGTGTACCGGGAGCTGAGCCGCAGGTGGCACGTCTACTTCGTGCTGCCCCGGCAGTCGCACTACTACGACGACCCGCAGATCGCCGAGCACTGGCGGGAGCTGCTGGGGCAGAACTTCCTCAAGCTGGAGGACCCCGGCGCGGTGTGCGAGCTGATCGCGGCCACCATCGGCCTGGAGGAGCGCGTGGTCGACCTGGACCAGGCGCTGGTCGACCTCGCCGAGGTCGGGTCGGCGGCGGAGACCCGCGCCGTGGGCGACGCGCTGGCGCGGGTCGGGTCGGCGGCGGTCGCGACGTCGGCCGCTCCCCCGGACCTGGACGGGCCCGACGACGTGACGCTGTCGTGATCACCTCGGGGCACGTGGTCGTCGTCGGCCTGGGCTTCGGCGACGAGGGCAAAGGCGCGGTGGTCGACGCGCTGTGCCGGGACGGGTCGGTGTCGGCGGTCGTGCGGTTCAACGGCGGCGCGCAGGCCGCGCACAACGTGGTCGCGGCCGGCCGGCACCACGCGTTCAGCCAGTTCGGGGCCGGCACGCTCGCGGGCGTGCCGACCCACCTGTCCCGGCACGTGCTGGTGGAGCCCATCGCGCTGGCCGCCGAGTCGCGGGAGCTGGCGGCGCTCGGCGTGGCCGACCCGCTGCGGCTGCTGACCGTGCACGCCGAGGCGCTGCTGACCACGCCGGTCCACGTGGCGGCCAACCGCGCCCGCGAGGACGCGCGCGGCCCGGACCGGCACGGCTCGTGCGGCAAGGGCATCGGCGAGACGGTGTGGTACTCGCTGCTGGCGCGCCGCGGCGCCCGGCCCGGCGACGTGGTGGAGGGCCAGGTCGTGCCCGGCGAGCCGGGACCGGCGCCGACGGTGGGCGACTGCGCGCGCCCGGCCGTGCTGCGCCGCAAGCTCGACGCGCTGGCCCGGTTCTACGAGCCGATGGTCGGCGACGGCACGGCGGTCGACGAGCTGGTGTCGCTCTACGAGGCGTTCGCCGACGCGGTGCGGGTGGTCCGCGGTGACGAAGTGGGGCGGCTCGCCGCGGGCGGGAGGTTGGTCTTCGAAGGGGCGCAGGGGGTCCTGCTGGACGAGCGGCACGGGTTCCACCCGCACACCACGTGGTCGTCGGTGACCCCGCGCAACGCCCGCGCGCTGCTGGGCGGGCGCCCGGCGTGGGTGCTGGGCGTGACCCGGACCTACCAGACCCGCCACGGCGCGGGCCCGCTGCCCACCGAGGACGCGGCCGTGCTGGAGCGGTTCCCCGAGCGGCACAACGCGACCGGCCGGTACCAGGGGGCGTGGCGCGCCGGGCACCTGGACGCCGTGCTGCTGCGGCACGCGGTCGCGGCGTGCGGCGGGGTCGACGCGCTCGCCGTGACGCACCTGGACGCGCAGGACCTGCGGGTGGCCACCTCCTACCGCACCGACGGCGGCGCGGTGACCCGGCTGCCCGCCGGGCCCGACCGGACGGCGTTCCTGGCCGGCTGCGCGCCGCGGCTGCGCCCGCTGACCGACCCGGTGGAGTGGCTGGAACGCGAGTTCGGCCTGCCGGTGGCGGTCACCGGCCGCGGGCCGGACCGGGCCGACTACGCGGTGCGCGTGCCCGTGCCGCGATGAGGTGCGGGAGAATCCCGCGCATGGGCGGGCAGGGTGTCGACACGGGCGGGCAGGGTGTCGAATCGACTCCGGTGTCGGTGGACGTGCTCACGCTGCGGTTCGACGCGCGGGCGCGGGCGGTGCTGCTGGCCGTGGCGCCGCGCGCGCTCGACCCGTTCGCGGGCGAGTTGGCGCTGCCGGGCGTGCTGCTGGGGCGCGGCGAGCGGCTGCGGGACGCGGCGCTGCGCGCGGTGACCGGCAAGCTCGGCGTGCCGGCGGGGGAGGTCACCGCGACCGGGCAGCTGGCGACCTTCGACGAGCCCTCCCGCGACCCGCGCGGCCCGACGCTGTCCATCGCCCTGTGGGCCACCCTCGCCCCGGCCCCGCCGACCGGGGACCCGACCCCTGAAGACCCGACCCCCGACGACCCGGACCGAGCCGGCGACGACCCGGCCCGCCCGGAGGGCGACCGGGTGCGGCCGGTGGACGGCCTGCGGTGGACGGCGCTGGACGCCGTGCCGCCGCTGGCCTTCGACCACTCGCGGATCGTGGCCGACTGCCGGCCGATGCTGGCCGACCGGCTGTGGCGCGACGTGGCGTTCACCGCCGGCCTGCTCGGCCCGGAGTTCACCACCGCGCACGCGCTGGACGCGACCGAGTCCCTCACCGGCGACCGCCCGTACCCGGCCAACCTCGGCCGCACGATGGACCGCGTGCCCGGCCTGCAGCGCACCACCCGGCACGCGAGCGCCCTGCCCAAGGGCGGGCGCCCGCCGCTGGTGTGGCGCTGGACCGGCGACCGGCTGCCCGCCTGACCCGCCGCCGGTCCGACCGGCCGGCCCGCGTCAGGGCAGCGCCGGGAGGTAGCGGGGCGCCTGCCGGGCGCGCGTGGTGTGCTCGAAGGCCGCCGCGAACCGCAGGACCCGCGCGTCGGCGTCCCGGCCCGCCATGAACGACACCCCGATCGGCAGCGGCCCGGCGAAGCCCGCCGGCACCGTCGCGTTCGGGTAGCCCGCCGCCGCCGCGGGGGTGGAGGTGCCCAGCACGTAGGCGTCGCCCGCCGCGTGGTCGGTCCGCCACGCGGGCGAGTTCGTCGGCGCCATGACCACGTCGAGCCGGTGGGCCGCCAGCACCTCGTCGATGGAGCGCCGGGCCAGGCCCGTCGCGGTGTCGCGCTGCTGCCGGTAGGTCGGGTCGGTCAGCGGCGGGGCGTCCCGCGCGGCCAGGAACAGCTCCTGGCCGAACTTCGACAGCTCGACCGGGTCCCGCTCGTTGAACCGGATCAGCTCGTCCAGGGTGCGCGGCGCGCCGGGCCGGGTCGCCAGGTAGCGCTCCAGGTCGTGCTTGAACTCGGTGATCAGCGCCGGGAACTCGACCGCGTCGATCTGCTCCTGGTAGGGCAGCTCCACGTCCACCACGGTCGCGCCGGAGCGGCGCAGCGCGTCCACGGCGGCCTGCACCACGCGGTCGGCCTCCGGGCTCGCCCCGGCCTTGCGCCACACGCCGACGCGCGCGCCGCGCAGCACGTCGGCGCCCGCCGCCGTCGCGTAGTCGCCGCCGCGCCGGTCCAGCACCGACATCAGGATCGCCGCGTCCACCACGTGCCGGGCCATCGGGCCCGCCGTGTCCTGCCGGGACGAGATGGGCACGATGCCCTCGCCGCTGATCGCGCCGAGGGTGGGCTTGAGCCCCACGACGCCGTTCTGCCCCGCCGGGCACACGATCGAGCCGTCGGTCTCGGTGCCGACCGCCACCTGCGCCAGGGACGCCGCGACCGCCGCGCCCGACCCCGACGACGAGCCGCACGGGTTGCGGTCGAGCACGTGCGGGTTGTTGGTCTGGCCGCCGACGCCCGACCAGCCCGAGGTCGAGCGGGTGGAGCGGAAGTTGGCCCACTCCGACAGGTTCGTCTTGCCCAGGACCACCGCGCCCGCGGCGCGGAGCCGGCCGACCAGCTCGGCGTCCCGGCGCGGCGGCACGCGCAGCGCCCGCGACCCCGCGGTGCTCGCCAGGCCCTTCGTGTCGATGTTGTCCTTGAGCAGCACCGGGATGCCGTCCAGCGGGCCGCGGGCGCGCCCGCGGTCGCGGCGGCGGTCGCTCTCGGCCGCCTGGCCCAGCGCGGTGGGGTCCACGGCCACCACCGACCGCACCCGGCGGTCCACGGTGTCGATGCGCCGCAGGTAGGCGCGGGTCAGGTCGACCGACGTCAGCGTGCCCGCGTCGAGCCGGCGCGCCAGCTGCGGGATGGTGGCCGAGTCCAGGTCGAAGCCCAGGCCGGGCCCGCCGCCGTGGGCGTGGGCGGGCGGCGCCACGAGGAGCACGGCGAGGAACGCCGCGAGCAGGGATCGCATGGGCTCCAGTCCAGACGCCGCCCCGGCGGTCGTAAACCCGCCATTGGTCGGAGCCTGGCCCGTCTGCGGCCCCGAGGCGGCGGGGTCGCGAGGTGACGAGGTCCCGCAGCGATGGGATCCCCCGGTGGCGGTCCCGCGGTGGCGGACTGCGGGGCGGGCAGCGGGGCGGGGCGAGCGGGCGGGGCGGCAGGGCGCGGGGCGGCGGGGCCGGGTCCAGAAGGCGTCCACAGGCGATTCACAGGCCGCGCTCAGGTTCCGCGCCCACCATCGGGAGCAGGAGCCGAAGCAGGAGCCACCGTCCCGGCGCACCCGGAGGCCACCATGACCGTCCTGCACCACGCGGTCCGCCCGGACCTGCCCACCACCGGCTGGGCCACCGCGCGCGGCGCGCACCGCCGGCGGCCGGTTCGCGATCGCGGTGTCCGACGGGATCGGTGACACGGCCCACCGACACCACCGCCCGATCCACCACTCGCCCCACCGAAACCACCACCGAAACCACCACCGAAACCATCGCCGAAACCACCACCGGCCCCACCGGCCGGACCGCCGCGGCAACCACCCGGCCCACCGCGGCCCCGGCCGCCGACCGGCCCGCCGTCGGTGACACCACGTTCGCCGTGGCGGCGGGCGACGCCGAGCGCGGCTGGTCGGTGGCGTGGGTCGGGGACTGCCGCGCCTACTTCGTGCCGCCGTCGCCCGACACCGCGGGACCGGCGCTCCCGGCCACCGCGGATCACACGATCGGCCGATACCTGCGCGACCGCGGCGTGCCCGCCGCCCCCGCCCTGGACCGGGTCCTCACCACCACCGCCCGCAAGGGCGAACCGGGCGCCGCCGCCGGCCCGCCCGGGCCGGGCCGGCTCGTGCTGGTCACCAACGGCGTGCACCACGTGCTCGACGCGCACGCCATCGCCCGCATCGCCCGCTCCGTCGCCGACCCCGCGCGAGCCGCCGGCGCCCTGGTCACCGCCGCGCTCGACGCGGGCGGCGCCGACAACGCCGCCGCGGCGGTGGCCGACCTGCGCTGACCCGCGCCGCCCGGCGCGCGCGCCGCTCCCGGTGCAGGATGGCCCCCAGGGCCGGTCCGGTGGGAGGTGGGGATGGCCGAACGCACCGCGCCGGTCACCCCCGACGACGGCTTGACCGACGACGAGGTGGCCCGGCGGGTCGCCGAGGGCCGCACCAACGCCGCCGGCGCGCGGACCAGCCGCAGCACCGCCCAGATCGTCCGCGCCAACGTCGTCACCCCGTTCAACGGGCTCCTGCTCACCCTGTTCGCCGCCGTCCTCACCACCGGCCACTGGCAGAACGGCCTGTTCGGGCTCGTCATCGTCGCCAACACCGGCATCGGCGTCGTCCAGGAGCTGCGCGCCAAGCGCACCCTCGACCGGCTCGCCGTGCTCAACGCGCCCCGCGCCCGCGTCATCCGCGCCGGGCGCACCGAGGAGGTCCAGGTCGACCAGGTCGTCGCCGACGACCTGGTCGACCTGCGCACCGGCGACCAGGTCGTCGCCGACGGCGCCATCACCGCCACCACCGGCCTGGAGATCGACGAGTCGCTGCTGACCGGCGAGTCCGACCCGGTGGCCAAGTCCACCGGCGACGAGGTCCGCTCCGGCTCCATCGTGGTCGCCGGCACCGGCCGGTTCCGCGCCACCGGCGTCGGCGCGGACGCCTACGCCACCCGGCTCGCCGCCGAGGCCCGCCGCTTCACCGTCGTCCGCTCCGAGCTGGTCGAGGGCACCAACAAGCTGCTGCGCTGGATCTCGGTGGTGATGCTGGTCGTCGCGCCGCTGCTGCTGTGGAGCCAGTTCCGCACCCCCGACACCGACGGCTGGCAGGAGGCCGTCACCGGCGCGGTCGCCGGGCTCGTCGGCATGGTCCCCGAGGGGCTGGTGCTGCTGACCAGCCTGGCGTTCATGATCGCCGCGGTCACCCTGGCCCGCGCGCAGACCCTCGTGCAGGAGCTGCCCGCCGTCGAGGTCCTCGCCCGCGTCGACACCGTCTGCCTGGACAAGACCGGCACCCTCACCCACGGCGACATCGTCTTCGACCGGCTGGTCACCGACCGCCCGGACGACCCCGACGTGCCCGAGGCCCTGGCGCTGTGCGCCGCCGCGCCCGACGCCAACGCCACCTCCGCCGCCCTCGCCGCGCGGTTCACCGACCCCGCCTGGCGGCGCACCGGCGGCGTCCCGTTCTCCTCGGCCCGCAAGTGGTCCGCCGTCACCACCGACGACCACGGCACCTGGGTCCTGGGCGCGCCCGAGGTGGTGTTCCCCGACGACGCCGGGCAGCCCCTGCTGGACCGGGCCGCCGACATCACCGCCGAGGGCAGGCGCGTCCTGGTGCTCGCCGCCGCCCGCGAACCCGCCGCCGAGGACCGCCTGCCGCCCGACCTCACCGCCCGCGCCCTGGTCGTGCTCGCCGAGCGCATCCGCGACGACGCCGCCGACACCCTGCGCTACTTCGCCGAGCAGGGCGTCGCGCTCAAGGTCGTCTCCGGCGACAACCCCCGCACCGTCGGCGCGGTCGCCGTCGCCGTCGGGCTGCCCGGCATCGAGCGGGCCTCCGACGCCGTGGACGCCCGCACCCTGCCCGAGGACCCCGAGCGGCTCGCCGACGTCCTGGCCGACACCGTCGTCCTCGGCCGCGTCACGCCCCACCAGAAGCGCGCCGTCGTCGGCGCGCTCCAGCGCCGCGGCCACGTCGTCGCCATGACCGGCGACGGCGTCAACGACGCCATGGCGCTCAAGGACGCCGACATCGGCGTGGCCATGGGCAACGGGGCCGCCGCCACCCGCGCCGTCGCCCAGCTCGTGCTGCTGGACAGCCGCTTCGCCCACCTGCCCGACGTCGTCGCCGAGGGCCGCCGCGTCATCGCCAACATCGAACGCGCCGCCAACCTGTTCCTGGTCAAGAACGTCTACTCGCTGGTGCTGGCGCTGGTCGTGGTCGCGACCTCGCTGGCCTACCCGCTCGCGCCCATCCAGCTCACCATGATCTCGGCCGCCACCATCGGCATCCCCGGCTTCGTCCTGGCCCTCGCTCCCAACCGCCGCCGCTACGTCCCCGGCTTCCTCGGCCGCGTCCTGCGCCTGGCCGTGCCCACCGGCGCCGTCATCGGCCTGGCCGCCTACGCGGGCGACCTCGCCATCCGCGGCCTGGAGCCGACCGGCGGGCGGCCCGCCGGGCAGACCGTCGCGACCGTCGTCGTGGTCATCGCGTCGCTGTGGACGCTGTCCCTGCTCGCCCGGCCCCTGACCGCGTGGAAGCTCGGCCTGCTGCTGGGCCTGAGCGGCGGCGTCGCGGTCATCCTCGCCGTGCCCGCCCTCGGCGGCGGTCTCTTCCTGCTCGCCGTGACACCGCAGCGCCTGCTGGTGGGCGCGGCGATCGGCGTCACCGCCGGCGTCCTGGTGGAGATCATCGGCCGCGCCATCCTGCGCCCCCTCCAGGACGCTTCCCCGGAGTGAGCCGGACCCGGGCCGGAGCGCCGCCACACATTTTTGTTCAGTCAGCACTGAAGCTATAGAGTGGAATATTCCACATACAGATCAGGCGCCTCCCGCCCTGGACCCGCACGCCGTGCCGGAGAGCGGCGGTCAGCGCTGATCACCGCGTCTGATCACCGCTGCGGATCACCGCGACTGATCACCGCACGGCCTGTCACAGGCAGCGGCGACGGCGGCGTCGACGGCGTCGCGGACAGCCGCGTCGGCAGCGGCGGCGACGGTGTCGGCGGCGGCCCCGACCGCGGCGGCGTCCGGGTCGGACCGGTCGGGGTCGGGCCGGTCGGGGTCCGCGCGCAGCCCGCGCAGCAGCGGCAGGTAGACGTCGTCGACCAGTTCCTCGATGGTCGACTCCCCCAGCACCGCCCCGCAGGTGACGTACTCGTTGCGCACCAGGTCCAGCGCCGCGCGCGCGGCGCGGTGGGTGAGCCGGACCGGGGGCAGCTCGCCCCGGAGCACCGCGCGCGCGACGATCACCCGGACGGTGTCGGTCAGCGGCGAGGGCTCGGCCAGCCGGGCGCGCAGCAGGTCCGCCACCTCCGGGTGCCGGAACGCGTCGGCCATCACCCCGGCGACCAGGTCCGTCATCAGCGCGCCCGTGCGGCGGGCGATCCGGTGGAACAGGGCGATCAGGTCGCCGCGCAGGCCGCCGGTGTCGGGCGCCTCCCGCGAGCCGGTCGGGACGCGCCGGTCCCAGGCCGCGAAGGCCAGCTCGGCGCGGCCCTTCCAGCGGCGGTAGAGGACGGGCTTGCTGGTGCCGGCGCGCGCGGCGACGCCCTCCACGGTGAACCGGGCGTAGCCCAGCTCGCTCAGCTCGGCCCAGGCGGCATCGAGGATGGCCTGTTCCAGCTCGGCACCGCGGCGGCGCGACTTCGGCTCCGTCACCCTACCCCTAAGATACTTTGCGTTTCTTATCCGACCGGATACGGTTCTCCCACACCTTAGACACCGGCCGTTTCTTATGGGGGGAAACGTTGCTAACACGCCTACTCCGGACATATCTCCGGCCCTACCGGCGGGAGCTGGCGATCGTGCTGGCGCTGCAGTTCGTCGGCACCGTCGCCTCGCTCTACCTGCCCAGCCTCAACGCCGACATCATCGACTTCGGCATCGTCACCGGCGACACCGGCTACATCCTGTCCACCGGCGGCTGGATGCTCGGCGTGACCGCCCTGCAGGTGCTCTGCGCCGGCGGCGCGGTCTACTACGGCGCCCGCACGGCGATGGCGTTCGGCCGGGACGTCCGCTCCGCGGTGTTCCACCGCGTCGGCCGGTTCTCCGCCCGCGAGGTCGCCGCGTTCGGGCCGTCCTCGCTGATCACCCGCACCACCAACGACGTGCAGCAGGTGCAGACGCTGGTGGTGATGGTGTGCACGATGCTGGTCACCGCGCCGATCATGTGCGCCGCGGGCATCGTCATGGCGCTGCGCGAGGACGTGGGGCTGTCCTGGCTGCTGCTGGTCTGCGTCCCGGCGATGGCCGTCGCGATCGGGCTGATCGTGGTGCGCATGGTGCCGCAGTTCCGCCTGATGCAGGAGCGCGTCGACGCGGTCAACCGCGTGCTGCGCGAGCAGCTGTCGGGCATCCGGGTCATCCGGGCGTTCGTCCGCGAGCGCGCCGAGACCCGCCGGTTCGGCGAGGCCAACACCGCGCTGACCGACACCGCCCTGCGCGTCGGGCGCCTCCAGGCGCTGACGTTCCCGGTGGTGATGCTGCTGTTCAACGGCTCCAGCGTGGCCGTCCTGTGGTTCGGGGCGCAGCGGCTGGACACCGGGCAGATGCAGATCGGCGCCCTGACGGCGTTCCTCGCCTACCTGATGCAGATCCTGATGGCGGTCATGATGGCGACCTTCATCTCCATGATGGTGCCGCGCGCCGCCGTGTGCGCGGAGCGGATCAACGAGGTGCTGGACACCGACTCGTCGGTCACGCCGCCGACCGCGGGCGTGGTGGAGCTGCCGGCCGCGGCGTCCGTGGAGTTCCGCGGCGCGGAGTTCCGCCACCCCGGCGCGGCCGAACCGGTCCTGCGCGACATCTCCTTCCGCGCCGAGCAGGGCCGGACCACCGCCGTCATCGGCAGCACCGGCTCGGGCAAGACCACGCTGCTCTCGCTCATCCCCCGGCTGATCGACGCCACCGGCGGCGCGGTGCTGGTCGGCGGGGCGGACGTGCGCGACATCGACCCCGACGCGCTGTGCGAGCGGATAGGTCTGGTGCCGCAGCGGCCGTACCTGTTCACCGGCACCGTCGCGAGCAACCTGCGCTACGGCCGGCCCGAGGCCACCGACGACGAGCTGTGGCAGGCCCTGGAGGTCGCGCAGGCCGACGGCTTCGTGCGCGAGATGGGCGGGCTCGACGCGGAGATCGCCCAGGGCGGCGGGAACGTCTCCGGCGGCCAGCGGCAGCGGCTGTCCATCGCGCGGGCCCTGGTCCGCCGGCCGCAGGTCTACCTGTTCGACGACGCGTTCTCGGCGCTCGACCTGGCCACCGACGCCCGGCTGCGCGCCGCGCTCAAGCCGCACACCGCGCGCTCGGTCGTCATCGTCGTCGCCCAGCGCGTGTCCACCATCATCGACGCCGAGCGGATCGTCGTGCTGGACGACGGCGCCGTGGTCGGCATCGGCGACCACCGCGAACTGCTGGACACCTGCCCCACCTACGTGGAGATCGTCCAGTCGCAGCTGACCTCGGAGCAGGCCGCATGAGCGCCACCGCGACCGGCAGGCCCACGCCGTCCCGGATGGGCGGCGGCCTGCCCGGCATGGGCATCCCGATGGGCAAGGCGGAGGACTTCGGCCCCTCGGCCCGGCGGCTGGTGTCCCGGATGCGCGCGGAGCGGTCGGCGCTGGCCGCCGTCCTCGCGCTGGGCGTCGTCAGCGTCGGGCTCGGCGTGGTCGGCCCGAAGGTCCTCGGGCACGCCACCGACATCATCTTCGACGGCGTCCTGGCCCGCCGGGGCGGGGGGCCCGGCGGCGTGGACTTCGCCGCGCTGGGCCGCGTGCTCGCCTGGGCCTCGGGGCTGTACCTGGCGTCGTCGCTGTTCGCGTGGGCGCAGGGCCGCATCCTCAACAACGTGGTGCAGCGGTTCGTGTTCACGCTGCGCGCCGACGTGGAGGCCAAGCTGCACCGGCTGCCGCTGCGCTACTTCGACCGGCAGCCGCGCGGCGAGCTGCTGTCGCGGGTCACCAACGACATCGACAACGTGGCGATGTCGCTCCAGCAGACCCTCAGCCAGCTGCTGACCGCGCTGCTGACGGTGATCGGCGTGCTGGTGATGATGGTGACCATCTCACCGCTGCTGGCGTTGATCTCGCTGGCCCTCGTCCCGCTGTCGGTGGTGGCCACCGGCCGCATCCGGAAGCGGTCGCAGAAGCTGTTCGTGGCGCAGTGGAAGCACACCGGCGCGCTCAACGCGCACATCGAGGAGTCGTTCACCGGCCACCAGCTGGTCAAGGTGTTCGGCCGCCAGCGCGAGACCGAGGAGGAGTTCCGCCGCCGCAACGACGAGCTGGTGGACTCGGCGCTGGGCGCGCAGTTCATCTCCGGGCTCATCATGCCGATGATGATGTTCCTGTCCAACCTCGGCTACGTCGCGGTCGCGGTGGTCGGCGGGCTGCGCGTCACCTCCGGGGCGATGACGCTGGGCGAGGTGCAGGCGTTCATCCAGTACTCGCGCCAGTTCACCCAGCCGCTGACCCAGGTCGCGTCGATGGCGAACCTGATGCAGTCCGGGGTGGCCTCCGCCGAGCGGGTCTTCCAGCTGCTCGACGCCGAGGAGCAGGAGCCCGACCCCGCCGACGCCACCGTGCCCGCGCAGCGCCGGGGCCGGGTGGAGTTCCAGGGCGTCGGCTTCTCCTACCGGCCCGACCAACCGCTGATCCGGGACCTGTCGCTGGTCGCCGAACCGGGGCACACCGTGGCGATCGTCGGCCCGACCGGCGCCGGCAAGACCACGCTGGTCAACCTCGTCATGCGGTTCTACGAGCTGGATGAGGGCCGGATCACGCTCGACGGCGTGGACATCACCGCGCTGCGGCGCGAGGACCTGCGCTCGCGCACCGGCATGGTGCTGCAGGACACCTGGCTGTTCGGGGGCACGATCCGGGACAACATCGCCTACGGCCGGCCGGGCGCCACCGAGGAGCAGGTCCTCGCCGCCGCCCGCGCGACCTACGTCGACCGGTTCGTGCGCTCCCTGCCCGACGGCTACGACACCGTGATCGACGAGGAGGGCACGAACGTCAGCGCGGGCGAGAAGCAGCTCATCACCATCGCGCGGGCGTTCCTGGCCGACCCGGCGCTGCTGATCCTGGACGAGGCGACCAGCTCGGTGGACACCCGCACCGAGTCGCTGGTGCAGCACGCCATGGCGGCCCTGCGGTCGTCGCGGACCAGCTTCGTCATCGCCCACCGGCTGTCCACCATCCGCGACGCCGACCTGATCCTGGTGATGGAGTCGGGCCGGATCGTGGAGCAGGGCACGCACGAGGAGCTGATCGCGCGCGACGGGGCCTACCACCGGCTGTACTCGGCGCAGTTCGCCGCGGTGTGAGCCGATCGGGCGCCCCGGCGCGGGCAGCGCTGGGGCACCCGATCGGCGCGCCGCCGAACGTGTGACCCGGCCGCTCCCGCGGCGCGGTGCGCCCCGTCCGGTGGTATCCGCCCCGCCTCCCCCGCCCCACAATCGGCGCTACCGGTCAGCGGCCGACCACGGCCGGCGCGATGGACCCCCGCGGCTCCGACCGCGCCGCGCGGCGCGGTGGCCCGGCGGTCACGAGGAGGCCGATGTGGCAGGGCGGTGGTCGAACCGACGCGGCCGGGCGACGGGCTTCGCGGCCGGTGTGGTCGCCCTGGCCGCGACAGTGGTCCCGGTCGGCGAGGCGGCGGGCCACGACGCGCCCGGTGGCGGCCGGGCGACCCCGGCCGAGGTGGCGCGCTGGGTGGTCGACCTGGACGTCACCGGCCTGCGCGACCTGCTGGTGGGCGGCCGGGTCACCTCGGTCCGCCTGGTCAGGGCGTACCAGGAGCGCATCGACGCCTACGAGCGGGCTTACGCCGACCAGCCCGGGGTCAACGCGGTCATCCGCCGGGACCCGTCGGCGCTCGCCGACGCCGCCCGGCTCGACGCCGAACGCCGCCGCGGCCACGTCCGCGGCCCGCTGCACGGCATCCCGGTGCTGCTCAAGGACAACTACGACACCGAGGACCTGCCCACGACCAACGGCTCGCTGGCGCTGCGGCACTGGCGCGCCCCCGACGACGCCGAGCAGGTCGCGCGGCTGCGCGCGGCGGGCGCGGTCGTCGTGGCCAAGACCAACCTGCACGAGTTCGCCTCCGGCGTCGAGACCCTCAGCTCGCTGGGCGGGCAGACCCGCAACCCCCACGACCAGACCCGCAACCCCGGCGGGTCCAGCGGCGGCACGGCCGCCGGCGTCGCGGCCGGGTTCGGCGCGGTCGGCCTGGGGTCGGACACCTGCGGCTCGATCCGCAACCCGGCCGCGCACAACAGCCTGGTCGGGCTGCGGCCGACCTTGGGGCTGTCCAGCCGCGACGGCATCGCGCCGCTCGCGCTGACCCAGGACGTCGGCGGCCCCATCGCCAAGTCGGTCGGCGACGTCGCGCTGGTCCTGGACGCCACCGCCGGGTACGACCCGGACGACCCGGCCACCGGGGCGTCCATCGGCCGGGTGCCGCCCACCTACACCGCCGCGCTGGACGACACCGCCCTGGCGGGCGCCCGCATCGGCGTGCTCACCGACTACCTGGACACCTCGCCCCCCGCGCGGGCGACCACGGCGCTGGTGCGGGCCGCCGCCGAGGACATGGCGCGGCAGGGCGCGACCGTCGTCGACCTGCCGGCCCAACCCGCCCTGCTGTCGGCGGTGGACGGCTCCTGGCTGATCGACGACGAGTTCGAGCGCGACCTCAACCGCTACCTGGCGGCGCCGGGGTCGCGCTTCCCGCGCCGGCTGGCCCGGCTGGAGCCGCCCGCCGACACCGTGACGCTGGCCGACATCGTCACCTCCGGCCAGGTCACGCCGACGGTGCTGGAGCGGCTGAAGGTCCGCCTGGGCCGCTCGACCGGCCCGCAGGACGGCTACCACGAGCGGCTGGCCCGGCGCGCCCGGGCGCAGCAGCTGCTCCAGGCGCTGCTGACCGACCACGACCTGGACGCGCTGGTCTACCCGACGGTCCAGCAGCAGGCGGCCCCGATCGGGCAGCCGCAACCGGGCGGCCGGACCTGCGCGCTCGCCGCCAACACCGGGCACCCGGCCCTGACGGTCCCGGCCGGCTTCACCCCGGACGGCCTGCCGGTGGGGGTGGAACTGCTGGGCCGGCCGTTCAGCGAACCCGTGCTGCTCGCGTTCGGGTTCGACTACGAGCAGGCCACCCGCCACCGCCGACCGCCGGCGAGCACCCCGCCCCTGCGCTGACCCCTCCCCCGCGCCGACCCCGTCGCCGTGCCGGCCCCGCTGCCGCGCTGATCCCCGTCCCGCGGTCGTCGCCGGGCGGCCGGGCGGCCGGGCCGTGACGGGCGCCCGGCGCGCCGACCGGCTCGGCGGAAGGTTCCACCCGCGTGACCGTCGCCGCGGACGCCCGCACCCCCTACCGTCGCCCCATGAGCACAGGCGCCGACGGCCCGCCGGACACCTCGCCGCCGATGCGGGGACCGGCGGAGCCGGACGAGGAGGGCCGCTTACCGGGCGACGGCGACGAGCCCTTCGCGTGGGGCCGCCCGCGGGGGAGGTCCAGGCACGGGCGCAAGGACCTGTACGGGGCGCTGGCCGCCTCGGCCGTGCCGGGGCTGTTCGGGTTCATGCACTGGGCGGGGTTCGTGCTGGCCGCCGTGGGCGCGCTGCCGTTCCTGGTCTTCCTGGTCAGGGGCATCAGGTCCGACTCGGGGGACGCGTGCCGGGTCGTGGTCGAGCCCGGCGCCCCGCGCCGGATCACCCTCCACCGGGCCGGCGGGCGGCTCGTGGTCCGCTCGCTCGACGACGTGCGGGAGACCCAGCCGCTCCTGGTCGGCTACACCGGCGGCGAGACCGAGGGCGTGCGCGTCCTGGCCCTGCGCATCGGCCGCCGGAAGTACCGCACCGACTCCCACTACACCACCGACGACAGCGAGGTGCGGGCCCTGGCGCAGGCGCTGGGGCGCGCCTGCCCGAACGCCCCGGTGCGCCCGCTCAAGGACAAGCGCTACGCGCTCACCCCGGACTGACCGCCCGCGGCTGGCAGCCGTCGCCCTTCAGCGCCGACACCGACACCTTCCCATGGTCCATGTCGGTCTTGGCGCTGCCCTGCTCGTAGATCCACATGACGGCCTTCTTCCGGCTGTACGGGGCCTTCTTGACCCACCAGCACTCCGCGCGCTTGATCACCTCGGCGCGCGTGACGGCGCCGCCGCACCCGGCCCGACGCCGCCCGGGGTGTGGCCGCCGGACAGGACCACCGACCCGACGAAGTTCGCCGAGCCGCCCCGCGCGACCTCCAGGACTCGGATGCCTGTCCTTCGTCACCCCGCGCGGGCGGCCGAATCGCCGGCATGGCCCGACCGCGGCAGCGCCACGCCGCCGGAACCGGTCGAGGCGCCGCGCGGTCAGAGGCCGCCGAGGCCGGGCGGGTCGAGGTTGACCGGCGTGACCGCGGGCGGGTCCGGTTCGCCCCGCCGCGACGGGGCCGGGGGCAGCAGGGGCCGGAGCGGGTGGCCCTCGGGCATCCGGGCGAGCCCCTCCAACGCCACCCGGCGCAGCAGCGCCGTGTCGGTGGCGGTGAGCCAGCCGTCGCCCTCGGCGGCCTCGACCGCGGCCCGGCCCGACGGCGTGCCGTTGCACCACCAGGGCGGGGGGGCGATCGCTGCCCTCGCTCAGGAACGCCACCACGAGCACGAGCGCGTGGGCGACCACGGCAGCCGGGAGCCGAACACGACGGCAACGGTGACGCCGGCGGTCAGCAGCACGGCGGTGAGGCCGGTCTTCCGGCCGTCGAGCCGCCGGTGGCGGGCCCGCCACCGCCCGACGGCCGGCGAGTCCGCGGGCACGCCGACGGGCAACCCCGGATCGCACACCAGGCCGTCGAGGACCAGCCCGCGGCGCACGGCGGCCAACCGGTCGTCGGCCGAGCCCGGGTCGCCGGAGTCCTGCACCACTCCCCCGGTCCTGGCCAGCAGGTCGAGCAGCGCGGCCTCGGGCCCGTCCTGCGGTTCCGGGTCGAGCACCTCGACCCGGAACCGGCGGTACTCCTCGGGCACGACGCGCAGCCGCCCGTCGGCGTGCATCCGCGCCAGGGCGGTGATGATCATCCGTCCGGGCGCGGCCGAGCACGAGGTCAGGACGATCAGCTCGTAGAGGCCCAGGCGCGCGCCGGCGGCGCGCGGGGGGCCGGCGGTGCCGGCCAACTCCTCCCAGGCGCGGCGTTGCGCGCCTCCGACCCGGACCACCACGACGAGCGAGGCGAGCGCCAGGGCGACGCCCACCGCGTTGCCCGTCGCGTTCCCGACGACGCCGTCCAGCAGGGCCACGCGGTCCTCCCCTCACGTGCCGGTCCGGTGGCCTGCCCTGCCTACCCGATCCGAGCCCGGAGGTGTTCCGCCGAACGAGCGGTGCTCCGGGCGCCGCTGACGCGCAGCCGCCGACCCGCCGCGAGGCGACCGGCGCGACCCGGCGCCGACGAAGGCCACCGCGCCCAGTACCACCAGGCACCCGGCCAGCTGCGGCGCGCTCGGCCGCTCGCCCAGCAGCACGACGCCCATCAGGATCGCCCCGACCGGTTGCAGCAGCATCATCGTCGCGCCCGTCGCGCTGGACAGCCGGGGCAGCGCCGTGGAGATCAGCAGCCAGCCCGCGATCTGGCCGATCAGCGCCAGCGCCAGCAGCCAGCCCAGGGCGGGCCACCCCGGCGACAGGTCCAGCCGGCCCGTCGGCACGCCGATCGCCACCGCCACCGCACCGGCCGACAGCGTGGCCACGAACAGCGTGTGGTCACGGGCGCCGGGCCCCGTGCTGCGCCGCATCAGCACCAGGTAGGCGGCGAACCCCACACCCGCGCCCAGCGCGAGCACCGCGCCCAGGACCGGGTCGGGCCCGAACGCGGGCGTGCCCGCCAGCCCGCCCGCGAGCACGATCCCGGCCAGCAGCACCGGCGCCGCGCGGACGAACCGCTTCGACGGCCGCTCCCGGAACACCAGGTACGCCACCGCGGGCACGATCACCACCTGCACCGACAGCAGCACGGTCGCGATGCCCGCCCCCACCAGCGCGATGGCGTCGCCCCACAGCACGAAGTCCACGCCCAGCCCCACGCCCGCCAGCACCGGCAGCACCAACCGCCGCCGCGCCGTGCCGCGCCGCCGCTCCCACCACACCAGGGCGGCCAGCACCGGCAACGAGAACAGGCACCGCCAGAAGGCGCTGGTGCTGCCGCTGGCGCCGGACACCTTGATGAACACCGACGACAGCGCGATGCACAGGCTGCCCGCCATCGCCAACAGCGCCGGGTGCACCCGCGCGCGGGCAGGCGACGCGGTCGCGGGACGGGTTCCGGTCGTGGTCACCAGCCCACCCTGCGATGCCCGGACCATCAAGGACAAGCGAATGTTCGTCAGCGGATCCCGGTAGCATCCCTACCGTGTTCGGTCTGGAGCGGATGCGCGCCCTGCACGCCGTGGCCACCCACGGGACGGTCGCGGCGGCGGCGACCGCGCTGCACATCACCCCTTCGGGCGTGTCCCAGCAGCTGGCGAAGCTGGAGCGGGAAGCCGGCCAGCGCCTGCTGGAACCCCACGGCCGCACCGTCCGCCTCACCACCGCCGGGCACCTGCTCGCCGGCCACGCGGCGGGCATCCTCGCCCAGGTGGAGAAGGCGCGCTCGGACCTGGAACTGCTGCGCGAGGACATCACCGGCCCCCTGCGCGTGGGAGCCATCCCCACCACCGTGCACGCCCTGCTGCCACCCGTCCTCGCGGCGCTGCGCGCCCAGCACCCCGGCCTGGAGGTCACCCTGCACGAGGGGGAGGCCGAGGAGACCATGCCGCAGGTGGTCGACGGCAGGCTCGACGTGGCGGTCCTGGAGAGCTGGGAGCACCGCCCCACCACCGTGCCCCCGTCGACCTCGCGGACCACGCTGCTGTCCGACGTGGCCGACCTCGCCCTGCCCGCGAGCCACCGCCTGGCCCACCGCAAGGCCGTCGACCTGGCCGAGGTCGACGACATACCGTGGATCGCCTGGAGCGCAGGCTCCGGCTGCCACGCCTGGCTCACCCACGTGCTGCGGCAGCAGGGCACGGGCACGCGGATCACCTGCACCGTGGGCAGCTACCCCACCCAGCTGGCCCTGGTGGCGGGCAACGTGGGCGCGGCCGTGATCCCCCGCCTGGGCCGCGACTCGGTGCCCGACGGCGTGCGGATCCTCACCACCCGCCCGGCCCTCAACCGCACCATCTACGCGATCAACCGCGCCGAGGACGACGACCGAGGCGCGATCAGGGCATGCGTGGACGCCCTGGCCTCGGCGGCAACCCGCTTCCACAACCTCGCCTGACCCCCGCCGACAACCCCGGCCCCCGCCCCGAACCCTGCTTGTGGCCCTTGGCACGCCCCGTGCAGACCAGTGCTCTCGTGTAGTCAACTTCCGACTCTGGCAACCCGGTCAGAAATGCACTGAACCCGGCCGCGTCCCAGAGTGGTTCCAACTTGACCACGTCGGTCATTCAGGATCTCCTTGCACAGTTTTCAGCGTTTCGGCCAACTTGCTCGCCTCGGCCGACGTGTTGCCCGTTTCCTCCGGCGAGTAGATCCAGGAGGTCTCAAGGTCTCCGATAGCGGTCGGCGGCAACGTAATCGCTACGACTTCCTAGTAGGCACTGCATCGGCACCAAGGCAACGAGCACGCCACCCGATGAGCGCGGGGCCCGGTTGAAGGTCCCCATGCCTGACCCGGCCAATAGTGGAGCGGCTTGCTCCCATGGCTTTTGCAAGCGCATAATCCGACTTGAACCCGGCAAGCAGTGCGGCCCGGTCCAAGGTTCCGACGCGCAGTCTGATCGTGTAACTGTCCGGACGTTGTGAAGTGGAAGGATCGGGCTTGACCGACAACTCAATTCCTTTCAACTTCCTCGCCCTCGACTTGACGAAGAGAACGAACCACGAGAAGAGGCGCTTTTATTCGCGCAAACGGAAGTGCAGGCAGGACGCAGGTTCGCCGAGTCTCGGCGTTGCATTCGTCGCCGCTCTGCGATGGGGAAGCCTTCCCGGTTCGGAGACGAGTTAGCAGCTCGTCTCGCGTCCGGATTCCAACAGCCTTGCGCCAGGAGTCGTCGCACTGCACGCATTCGGGCTCGATTCCGAGCAGTGGTAGGACGCTGGGTAACGTCACCGGTTCTCCGCACAAAGTTTCTCCGTCGTCACCCGGCCGCAGGTCGGCAGGAATCGCGTGGCGGACACCATCGTGCGGATACCAGCGAAATGGAGCACGCGCCCAGTAGTCGTGCACCATCACGCTCACCACGCCGACCCATGGCAACGGGGCCCGCTGGCTCGTCTCCAGCGCCAACGGGCCGGTGCTCCGGTGAGCGAGAGGGTGACCGAGGCACCCACGCTGCTCATACCAGCGCGGGGCGAGTCATCGGCATGGGGTGACGAGGCAGCCGACCGGGGTCATGCATTGCGCGGATGCCGCGCCCCGTGGTGACGGCCGCTCCGGCTCGGCGGGTGATCAAACTTTCCATGCGGGCGACGCTAGGAACGCGGCGAGGTGATCTTTTGCCTGGCGGGCAAAGTCCCCTGATCGGGTCAGACAGGTAGCCCTGCCCGATAGGCCATGCCTGTCAGCTCCCGCCGGGCGGCACCGGTCTTCACCCGCGACAGCAGTTCGGTCAGGAGCGAGCGCATGAAAGGGTGCCGGTGAATTCGGACCGGGCTGATCCGCTCGGCGCGCCGGAGCATCGCCACCGCTTCGTCGTGGCGCCGGGGCAGTCGGGCCAGCGCGCGGCCGTACTCCCGCCAGTAGGCGGACTTCCTGGTCGGAGAGGGCAGCGCGGCCGGGTCCACGGTCGCCGCGATGCGGGCGGCTTCGGCGTGGTCGCCCGCCTCCAGCGCGACCGACATGCGCCAGACCCCGACGTTGCTGGGGCCGAAGCCGAGCCACAGCGCGTTGCCCTCGCCCGTGCGCGCCGCCAGCTCGGTCGCCTGGTCGAGGGCGGCGGTGCGGTTCGCGTGGGCGTTCTGCGCCGCGGACACCAGCGAGGAGGTGAGCGTGAGCATTCCCGTGACCTGCATCGCCTCGCTGCCGGCCGTGCCGACCTGCGCCTCGGGGGCTTGCAGCTCCTTCGCGGCCAGGTCCAGCGCGCCGCCGCCCATGAGGCCGAAGGCCGTGCCGAAAGCGGTGATGGCGTGCGCCAGCGGGTCGCCCTCCAGCTTGTCCGCGGCCTTGCGCGCCAACGTCACCGCGTGCCAGCCCAGATCGGTCGAGGCTCCGACGTCCATCAGCCACGCCTGGGTGCCCTGCACGTGGAACAGCGGCAGCAGACGCAGCACGGCGGCTTCGTCACGTCGGGCCTTGAGCGTCCGGTGGAGGTCCCGGATCAGCGCGGGGAGCGCTTCCCCCACGACGCCGTACTCACAGTCGCGTTGGGCTGAAAGGAGGTCCGCCACTCGTGCCTTCAGCACGTCCGCCGGGAGGACGGCGCCTCGCGGGTCGTCCATGCTGACTTCGAGCAACGCCAGCCGCACCGCCGCCAGCGCACGGTCCTCCTCCACCTCGCCCGGGGTGACGACCGTCGGACCGACCAGGTCGGTGGGCGCGACCTCCAGCGCGTCGGCCAGCGCGATGACCAGCGACCTGCGATCGAGCGCCCGCTTGCCGGACTCCAGCCGCGACAGGTGCGAAGCCGAGATCCCGGCCCGGCCGGCGATCACGGTCAGCGACTTCCTCCGGGCATGGCGAATAGACCGAAGGCGGGTACCGATGTCATTGGCGGCGGCTTCAGCGACCACAGCAACCCCATCCGTCGACGTGCTCACGCCAGCGTGCCGAGCCGGCCCGGCACGTTGCCCCAGCGGAGTCCGCTCCCAGGCTAGCGCGTCGAACACATCCCGATCAGTGCGACGCAGGGTGACAGCTTCCAGTACTGCAACGGCCGGGTGTTGACGGTTGATCTGGGTCCGGGCGCGGACGGCGCTTTCCGCAATTTTCGTACAAATAGACACGCACCGGAAGATCGAACTGCGCCGCCTCCCCGCCCTGCCCGCACGATCCCGATCCTGCGCCAAGCGGAGGTCTGCGGCGAGTAACGATGAGAAGGGCTTGATGATTGACAGCATCAACCCCTTTCGGTGTTGCCTACCACGGAAATCGTCACGTTGTGCTGCCCGGAACAAGTCTCCAGAGTGAGGTGAACACCTTGGAGTGAAGGTGGGCAGTTTTCGACCCGAAGTCGTAGATAATGCTCAACGGGCTGGGCTTCGGACACCCCGGGCGCAGTCCGACCCGTTCGACTTCAGAGAAAGGAACGCCATGAGGAACATTCCCCGCATGATAGCCACGGGCGCCGCCGTGTTCACGATCACCGTCGGCTCTTCGCTCTTCGCCGGTTCGGCCAATGCCACCGCTGCGCAGTGTGAAGCCTATCTCCAGATGCAGGGCTACCCCGTCAGCCCGGAGATGAGTTCGGCCTGCTGGAAGGGTCAGCGCGGGTTCGTCCGACTCTGTCAGAATGACCTCGTCTCATTGGGCGTGATCGCCGGCCACGCATCCGAGGCGTGCAGGCGAGCCGCCATGTAGTAGTCGAACACCGGTGGGCGCACACACGATTCCGCGCCTGACCTGATTGTCCGGCCGGTCGCACGTCGCCGTAGGTCGGTTTTCGACTCCGTGGATACTTCGGTGAGGCTCTGCCCGTCCGGAGGCGACCCGGGCAGTGCCCGAAAATCTGCCGTTCTCCACATCGGCGATCCCACAGATCGACGATCCCGCGGAGCAGTCGACACAGGCGCATGGCGCACTCCTCGCGGATTGCCCCGACATACTCGTCGGGGCAATCCGCCCACAAGAAGTAAAGCATTTCCAAGGCTAGTTGGAGGACTTTTCTTCCAACCGAACCCGTTCGAGAACGAAGTTGTGCCTCCATCGAACGGTCAGCCATCTGCCCCGGTTCGGCGATCAGGGGCCGAGCCGCCACGCGCGCATCGAAGTGCGCCCCGTGTCGCCCGCGGAATCGGAGTCGACGAAGGACGTGGTCGAGGCGCTGGGCAGCATCCTCTCGAACCTGGCGATCTGCATCCGGATGGTCAAAGGCCCGCTGATGGTGACGCGCTCGTTGATCGGCGTGGTGTTGACCTGACCGACGAACTCGCCATCCGGGTTGCGGTCGGTAACCTGGTTGATCATACGCTGGCTGCCGGGCAGCACATTTCCCGAGCCGTCGACGAGTTGGGCGGATATGATCGAACTGAAAGGCGGGAACCCACCGAGCCCGGCACGGACATTGAGATCGAGATCGTAGGTTCCCCGTCGCGTGAGTGCGAGTTCCAGGTTGGTGTTGATCCAGACTCCCGGCGGCTGACTCTGCAGGTCGTAAGAGCCTGCCAGATAATCCATCAGCGGTGCTCCGATGACCTTGGAGGCGGGGTCGGACTGGGCGACTGCCGCACTGCCGCCAACGAGCAGCACGACCGCGATTGCCGCAGCAAGGCATCGTGAGTGTCTCAACATGGCTCTCCTTCAGCGTTCACATCCGACAGGTCGCCACCCTCTGGCCAGGAGAGCGGTTCGGGATATCGACTCTCTGCCCGAAGCAGCGAGTCTCTTCCACTGTGGACCTGTGCCGAGGTGACTAGAAGCCGCCATTAAGGTGACGGATTATCTCTAACGAGTGACAAACCGAGTTGCACACCCCACTCACCTGAGTGCCGTTGCAGTACTAGCAGCGCTGCTCAACGACGGGTGCTCCTCGGACCAGTTCGCTATCAGCCCACCGCACTGATCAACAGCACGTAGGGCAACCCGCCCGCGATGAGGCCCACCACACCCCCAAGAAAGCATGGCCGTCTTTGGCAAGTCATGCGGGCGGGAACACGACCGCTGTTTCTTTTCCTTCTCCTTGGCGGCCTGCCTGTGCGGCGAGGACTCTTTTGGTTTTTACCTGGATCGGTACGGCACCTGGTATTTCCTGGATCGGTGCGCGATTTTGGTATGAAGAGCGGCCGGGAGGCCCCCAAGGAGGAGGGAAGTGCGTCGTGTTCTCCCCGTACGGCCTGCCGGAGGCAATCATGTTTTCCGGGGGGCGTCAAGCGAAGAGCGTGCTTGACGCCCCCCGGAAAACATGATCGGGCTGCGCCCAGGCCGTACGGGGAGAACACGAGGCACACCGCTGCGCTGAAGCGCCGCCGCGCGAGGCGCGGCCTGAGGCAAGAACTGAAGCGCCACCGCGCGGAGCGCGGCTTGAGGCGAGAACTGAAGGGCCGCCGCGCGGGCCCTCGCATACCGGAGTCGTGAGTGGTGCGCCCGGTTGTCCGGGAGGTGGTTGCGCCACCCGAACCACCGGGGTCGGCCGGCGGCGCGGCCAGGCATAACGGCGTGGAAACTTCCGCACCGTTGCGCTCCGGAGCGGCCGGGGAGATCAATACCCTGGGTCGGTGAGCGATCCGCCCCCTCCGCCCGCCAGGTCGGTGGTGATCACGCTGTTCGCCGTCGCCGCTGTGGCGGGCGCCTCCGCGCTGACCGCCTTCGCGGTGGCCGACCCCGGTCCCGGGCGCGACGCCGCGGTCCCCGCCGGCGACCGCCCGTCACCGACGCCGCGCGCGAGGTCCGAGCGCGACGCCGGCCCGCCGACGTGCGTGATCGGCTCCTGGTACGCGGTGGAGGAGCAGCTCATGGTCGAGTTCTACACCGACGCCGAGCCGATGCGGTTCACCGGCAGCGGCCGGCGGTACGAGTTCCGGCCCGACGGCACGGGCACCGAGCGGCAGGACAACGTGATCCTCACCAGCACCCACGAGGGCAACGAGCTGCGCATCGTGGGCAACGGCACGGTCGAGTTCACGTGGAGCGCGACGGACCAGCGGATCACCTACCTGGCCCGCACCGCGACGACCCTGACGTGGTCGTACTACGACCGGCGCGGGCTGCTCAGCACCCAGCCGCAGACCGTCGAGCCGGCGTTGAACGAGGTGGACGACTACACGTGCCGGGGCAACCGGGCCACCGAGAGCAACGCGGGCGGCTACAGCGCCAACTGGGTCCGCACCGACGCGACGGGGATGTACGGCTGATGGCGCGGCTCGGGGCCGTGCTGGGCGCGGTGGCGCTGCTGGGCGCGGCGGTGCCGGTGGCGCCGCCGGCCGCCGCGCAGCCGGCCGGCGGCGAAGAACGGGCCGCCGCCGTGGCGCGGCCGGGTGTCGTGCTCGTCTCCATCACCTGGCACGGCTGGGTGCGCGACAAGCGGACCGGCGAGGTGTTCGGCGGCACGGCGGGCTACGAGGTCAGGACCTCGTGCAGCGGCGCGGTGATCAGCCCGGACGGCTACGTGGCCACCGCCAGCCGCTGCGTCCACACCGGACCGCTGGGCGGTGGCGGCGCGCTGTTCGAGGCCGCCGTCGCCGACCTCGCCCAAACGGGCCGGGTGCGCGACGCCGAAAAGGCGCGCGCGGAGATCGCCCAGCACGGCTCGGCGGAGGGCCCGGTCCCCGACAGCGCGGTCGACCGGCGCATCCAGGTGGAGCGGGTGGAGGCGCGCGGCACCGAGCAGGTCCGCGACGTCGCGCCGGCCGCGGTGGTCGACCTGGTCGCGCCCGAGGACGGCGACGTGGCGGTGCTCAAGGTGCCCCGCGAACGCCTGCCCTCGCTGGAGATCCGGTCGGACCCGGCACCGGTCGGCGCCCCCGTCCTGGCCATCGGCCACCCCGCCCCGCCCAACGCCACCGCCGACCCGGGCACGGAGCCCGTCGCCCGGAACGGTCGGGTCACCGCGCACCGCACCCAGGCGGGCCGGGCCTTCCACGAGTTCGATGCCTCCGACGCGCACGGCACGGGCGGCGGGCCGGTGGTGGACCTGCGGGGCGGCGTCGTGGGCCTGATCAGCCGGGGCCCGACCGGCGAGGCGCGGTCGCCCGGCCTCGCCGCCTCGGCCCGGACGCTGGTGGACGTCCTGGCGCACAAGGGGATCGCCGCCGGCATCGGGCAGCACGACCGCGACTACCGGGCCGGGCTCGACCGGTACTTCGAGGGCGACCACGACGGCGCGGTGGAGCACTTCGACGCGGTGCTGGCGGGTTCGCCGGGCCACCGGGGCGCCACCGAGCACCGTCGGCTGGCCGTCGAGGGGGGCGGCGAGGCCGGCGGCCCGTCGACGCTGCTCGCCGTGCTCGCGGCGCTGTGCGGCGGGATCGCGGTGGCGACCGCGACGGCGGGCACGGCCGTCGCCCTGGCCCGGCGCAAGCGGCTCGCGGCGGCCGGCGGGGCCGCGCCCGCCGCGCCCCCGACCGGAGCGCCGCCCGCCGCGATCCCGCTCGGGGCGCCGCCCACCGCGGTCCCGTTCCGCACGCCACCCGCCGCAGCCGCCTTCGGTCCACCCGTCCAGGCGGGCCCGCCCGCGGGCGGGCGGACCGGCGCGCCCGCGGGCCTCCCGGCCGGTCTCCCCGTCGGCACGCCCCCGCCGGGCACTCCGCTCACCGGGATCCCGCCCGCCGCGGTCCCGCCGCCCGTGCGGGCGGAACCGGCGGGCGGGGCGCCGGAAACCGTCACGCGGGCCCGCGTCCCGGTGCTACCAGTTGGTCTCGGCGTGCACCCACAGGAGCGCGGCGAGGCCGACCCCGACCAGGCTGAGCGGCGAGAAGGAGCCCTCGGTCAGCACCAGCCCGACGACGAGACCGAGCGCGGCCGTGGCCGCGTACAGCCGGGGCCCCCACTTGCGGGTCATCCAGGCGCCGACCAGGCCGGCGAGGGCGACGGCGCTCAGCAGGGCGCCGAAGAGCAGCGCCGGTAACCGGCTGCTGCGGGACCGGTCCAGCTGGTCGGCGATCTCGACCACGCCGATCAGGAGCAGGGCGGCGTTGGACAGCGTGAGCAGCACCAGCAGCACGATGATGCCGACGTGCTTCTTCGCCCGGGGCTCGGCGGCGCCGGGCGTGGACGGGTCCGACGGGAACGGCTGGGACATGCGCGGTCCTCTCACGACAGCGGGAGGCGGCGACCGACCGGGAGCGCCGGGCGCCGCGGGGATCGGTGTGGTCGCAGACGCTAGTGAGCGCGCGAGTCGCCCGGCGACCCCTGCGGGGGTGGAACTTTCCGCGTTCGGGCGGCGCGTTCCACCTCCGCCAGGTCCGCCGACGTGACCAGGCGCGTCTCGGCGGCGCGCCGCGCGACGGCGAACCGGATGTTCTGCAACCGCCCGACGCGGGGCGCGAGGAACGGGTCGTCGGCCACGCCGAAGGCGATCGCCGAGATGGCCCGGATCGCGTCGTCCACCCGCTGCGGGCGGTGCAGGTTCCAGGTGTAGCCGTGCCACTGCCGGACCCGCTCGTAGATCTCCCGGTTCGACGGCGGGCGCGGGTAGTCGTCCTTGCCCGCGAGCCACGGCTCGCACAGCGCCAGCGCCACGAACCAGTCCCGGCCGCCGCGCACGAGCCCCGGCCCGGCGCCGGTGTCCTGCCCCTCCGGCAGGTCCGGCGGCGCCGCGGGGCCCGCCTCGACGTCGATGTTGACCACGAGGTCGGCGAAGCCGTGCGCGGCCTGCCTGCCCAGCAGCACCACGAGCTGGTTCTCGCCCGCGTCCAGCAGCGCCGACATCGACCGCGCGAGGATCACCCGGCGCGCGCCGCCGGGCGCGTCGAACAGGCTCGACAGCTGCGCCTCCCCCGAGCCGAGCCAGTGCAGGCTCACCGTGTCCGCGCCGACCACCAGCTCGCCGACCAGCCGGGAGACGTGCGGCGCGCAGTCGGGCAGGGTCAGCGCGACCCGTCCCGGCCCCGGTCGCGCCGCCGCGTGCGGGGCACGGCCGAACAGCAGCGACTCCCCCGCCCGCAGCACCACGGAGGCCATCCCGGACCCGCGCACGACGACCCGCGGCATCGCACCCTCCCCACCTCGGCGGGCCGGCGACCACCGGCCCGTTCCCCACCACCGCGGACCGGCCGGCACACCGGTCGGATCCCCTGTCCCACGAGCACTCCAGGCCGGCGGCGCCGACCCGCGGGCGCCTCAGCCCGGGCAGGTCGGCGGCGACCCGCGGTCCGGGCCGAGCGCCGACCACTCGTCGGGCAGCCGGTCCCGGTCCAGCAGCCCGCACAGCACCGCGCCGCCGCGCCGCGGGTCGAGGTCCCACAGCCGCACCGTGCCGTCCGCGCTCGCGCTCGCGATCCGCGAGCCCGAGGGGTGGAACGCCACGTCGTTGAGCTGGTCCTCGTGCCGGTCCAGCCGCGCCAGCAGGCGCTTGTCGGCCGCGTCCCACAGCCGCACCACCGTGTCCTGCCCGACCGCCGCGATGGTCCGCCCGTCCGGGCTGAACGCCACCCGCCGCACGGTCGAGTCGCTGCCGGTCAGCTCGCCGGCGGGCTGACCGTCGCGCGCCCGCCACAGCCGCACCAGGCGGTCGGAGCCGACGGTGGCCAGCGTCGTGCCGTCGGGGCTGAACTCGGCGTCGATCGCGATGCCGTCGTGGCCGGCCAGGACGGTCCACTCCGCGCCGGGGTCGACCAGGTTCCACAGCCCGACCTTGCCCGCCGACAGCGTGACCGCCAGCGTCCGGCCGTCCGGGCTGAACGCGATCCCGTTGGGGTAGTTCGCCGCGTTGTCGGTCGCCGGCTGGTTGCGCGGCTCGTTCCTGGTCGGGCGGCGCACCGGCGACTCGGTCAGGTCGGACGCCTTGAGCAGCAGCAGCTCGTCGCGGTCCTCCTCGGAGCCGACCGGCGGGCGGCCGGAGACGGCGATCAGCTCGCCGTCCGGGCTGTACCGCGCGGACGTGAGCACGGTGCGGTCGCGGGTGAACCGCCGCGCCTCGGTGCCGTCGGCCTTCCACACCACCGCGGCGCCGTCCTCGCCGACGGTGGCGAACTCCGCGCCGTCCGGGCTGAACGCCACGTCGTAGATCGCGTCCCGGTGGCCCTTGACCCGCTTGACCAGGCTGCTCCTCGCGCCGTCCCACAGGTGCACCACGCCGGCCCCGTCCACCGAGACCACCAGGTCGCCGCCGGGCTGGAACGCCGCGGCGATGACGGCGGCCGACCGGTCGCCCAGCGCCGAGCGCAGCAGCGACCACACGGTCACCTCGCCGGCGGAGTCCGAGCCGAGCAGCGTGCGGCCGTCGGCGGTCAGCGCCACGCCGAAGGTCGTCACCGAGCGGGTCGCCAACCGCGCCAGCAGCATCCCGTTGGCCGGGTCCCAGGCGAACACGCTGGTGCCGATGCCGCTGCCGACGACCGCCTGCCCGTCGGAGCTGAAGACCACCGAGCTGAACCCGCCCTCGGAGCTGACCAGCACCCGCTGCTCGGTCCACTGCCGGGTGTCCCACAGCCGGACGGTGTTGTCCATCCCCGCGCTGGCCACCGTCGAGCCGTCCGGGCTGAACGCCATCGCCGAGACGTTCGCGGTGTGCCCGGCCAGGGTGGCCACCAGCGCGCCGTCGCCGACCCGGCGCACCTCCACCTTCTCGGCGGCGGTGGTGGCGAGCAGCCCGCTCTCCGCGTGGTAGGACATCATGATCGACGGCGACACCTGGAACACCGACAGCTCGGCCCACGTCCTGGTGTCCCAGACGACCACGCCCTTGTCCATGTGCGCGACCAGGGTCTTGCCGTCGCGGGCGATCGCGGTGTCGATGCCGACGCCGGGCAGCCGCTTGAGCAGCTTGCGCCCGGCCACGTCCCACACCGTCACGGCCTTCTGCTCGGGGTTGGCCGCGGCCAGCAGCCTGCCGTCGGCGCTCATCGACACCGTCCGGTACCAGCCGCCGCTGTCGTCCAGCACGGCCAGCTCGCGCCGGGCCGGCACGTCCCACAGCCGCAGGGTGCCGTCGCGCCCACCGGTCGCCGCGACCCCGCCGTCGCCGCTGACCGCGACCGACGAGACCGGGCCCCGGTGGCCGGTCATGCGGCCCCGGTAGCTGTCGGAGGCCGCCGACAGCAGCGCGCTGCGCGACTCGACGGTCTCCCCCGCCTGCCACGAGCCCAGCGCGGTCAGCGCGCTGCGGCGCGGGTCGATGCCGCGGGCCAGCGCCGCCTCGGCGGCCAGCTGCCGGGACAGCCCGAGCTGCCGCGCCGCGGCGGCCCGGTCCCGCTCGTCCTTGGCGACCCGCTGGTTCCAGGTCGCCAGGACGACCGCGCCGGAGGCCACCAGCAGCAGCGCGCTCAGCGCGGCCACCAGCACCCGCAGCCGCCGCGTCCGCCTGCGCGCGGCGACCTGCCCGGCCTGCTCCGCCGCGGTGGAGCGGAACAGGAACTCCTGCTCGACCGGGTGCAGCCGGACCCGGTCGCGGGCGGTGTCCAGCCAGGACGTCAGCGCCGCCAGCCGCACGCCCCGGTACAGGTCGTCGGCGTGCTGCCCGGACTCCGCCCAGGTCCGCACCGCGTCGGTGAACCGGCGGTGCTGCACCAGCCCGGCCCGGTCCTCGTCGATCCAGCCGCGCAGCCGCGGCCACGCGGTCAGCAGCGCCTCGTGGCTCAGCCGCGCGCCGGTGCCGTCCACGGTGACCAGCCGGGCGGTGATCAGGTGGTCGACGACGGCGGGCGCGGGCAGCTCGCGCGGGTCGACCCGGCGGCGCACCGCCGTGCCGTCGTCGAACACCGCCACCATGCGCAGCAGCGTGGTCCGCAGCAGCTGCCGGCCCACCGGGTCCAGCCGGTCGTGGATCTCGTCGGCGGTGCGCGCCACCGCGCCGTCGATCCCGCCGACCCGCCGGTACGCGGCGAGCGTGAGCACGTTGCCCTCGCGGTGGTTCCAGGTCTCCCGCAGGGCGTGCGCGAGCCGGGGCAGCGCGCCGGGGTCGTAGCCGATCTCGCCGCGCACGCCCAGGTCGGCGATGAGCCGCTCCGGCAGGCCCGGCTCGACCTCCAGGCCCGCGTCCCGGGCCGGGGTGACGATGGCCCGGCGCAGCTCGGTGGCGTCCATCGGGCCGAGCAGCACCGGCGCGGTCAGCGCGGGCCGCAGCGGCGCCAGCTCGATGCACCGGTCGACCAGGTCGGCGCGGACCGCCAGCACCACCGCGGCCGGGCTCGCCGAGGCCAGCGCGGTGGCGTAGGCCAGCCGGTCGGCCTCCGGCGCGCCGTGGGTGAACAGCTCCTCGAACTGGTCGACCAGGATCACCGGCCGGGTCGTCGCCTCGCCCACCGACCGCGCGCACAGCTCGCCGAACCGGCCGGGCGTCTCGCGGACCACCCGCGCCCACTCGGCCGCGCCCACCGCGGAGCGGGCGGCCATCGCCGCGGCCAGGCCGCCCACCGGGTCCGGGCCCGGGGTCAGCACGACCTGCGGCCACTCCCGCTCGGGGGCTTCGGCCGCCAGCGCGGGCAGCAGGCCCGCGCGCAGCACCGACGACTTGCCCGAGCCGGACGCGCCGACGAGCACCACCGGCTCACCGCCGTCGAGCTGCTCGGCCAGCCGCACCAGCAGGTCGGTCACCACGTGGTCGCGGCCGTGGAACAGCGCGGCGTCGGCCCGCTCGAAACCGCTCAGGCCGGGGTACGGGCAGACCGCGGGCGAGGCCGCGGGGCGGGGCGCCGGCCGTCGCGCGCCGGACGCCCGGACGATCGCCCGCACCAGCCTGCCCTGGTCGCGCTCCTTCGACGGGCCGGGCTGCGTCGGGTCGGCCGACCGCCCCGTCTCGCCGGAGTAGGCGGCGGCCTCGGCGGCGGTGATCAGCGCGGTGGCGCTGTCGAACCGGCGGCCGGGCTCCTTGGCCAGGCCGCGCAGCACGACGGCGTCCAGCGCGGGCGTGATCGTCGGCACGAACACCGACGGCGCGGGCGGCGGGTGCAGCAGGTGCGCGGCGACCTTGGCCGCCATGTCGTCGGCCGGGTACGGCAGCCGCCCGGTCAGGCACTCGAACAGCACGCAGGCCAGCGAGTACTGGTCGGCGCGCCCGTCGACCTCGCCGTGGGAGAGCCGTTCGGGCGCCATGTAGTCCCACGACCCGATCAGGTCGCCGGACCGGGTCAGCGCGGTCGCGTCCGACGAGGTCTCCCGCGCGATGCCGAAGTCGGCCAGGTAAGCCTTGCCCGCGCCGTCGACCAGGATGTTCGACGGCTTGACGTCGCGGTGCACGAGCCCGGCCGCGTGCGCGGCGTCCAGTGCCCGCGCCACCTGGCGCAGCACCGCGATCGCCCGGTCCTGGTCGACCGAGCCCTGGCCGAGCAGCCGGCGCAGGTCGACCCCGTCGACCAGCACCATGTCCAGGAACAGCTGGCCGTCGATCTCGCCGGAGGCGTGCACCGGGACGATGTTCGGGTGGCTCAGCGCGGCGGCCAGCCGCGACTCGCGCTGGAAGCGGGCCCGGAACTCGGGGTCGGCGACCGAGGCGGGCAGCTTCTTCAGCGCCACCACCCGGTCGTGCACCGTGTCGTGCGCGCGGTAGACCACGCCCATGCCGCCCTGGCCCAGCACCCCGAGGATGCGGTAAGGCCCGAAATCCGGTAACTCGGCCCGCTGATCGGCCATCGACGCCCCCTGTTCCGCGATCGCACCACCCTACTGAGACAGCACAACCGGGCCCGCGGGTTCCGCCCGCGCCGGTACGGCTGCGGGGATCGCGGCCGGAAACGCCGGAAACACCGGAACGCCGCGCAGGAGTCGGCGGCGGGCGGTTCGCCGCGCGGGAGCGGCCCGCGCCCACCGGCCGATCGACCGCCGGCGACCCGGCCGCTCGCGCGTTGCGCGGTCCGCCGACCGGGCCGTCGCGGGTGCTCGTCCCGTATCGGCGCACGGCCCCCAGCCCTGCCGGTCGGAGCGCGGCGCCGCTCGGTTCCCGGTCGTCGCGGGTACCCCGCGCCGCCCGGCCCCGCGCGGGACCGGGCGGCGCGGGCGGTTCAGCAGACGGTGCGCGGGTCGATGCCCGACCAGGCTTCCCGGCGGGCGGCGGGCAGCCGGTCGTCGGTGCGGCGCGGCGGCACGTCGAACGACAGCGACGCGCGGCGGTCCGGCGCGAACCGGGGCCAGCCGGGGTCGCCGGTCCGGGCGAAGGCGGCGAGCGCGTCCACCACGGTGCCCGCGAGCCGCTGGGCCGCCACCGGGTCCGCCCCCGGCGCGAGGAACGCCGGGTCGACCCGGCCGAAGGTGAACGGGACGTCCGAGCCGTGCCCCGCGCCGAACCGGGACGCGCCGGCGTAGTCGAAGGTGTACTGCCACGCCGAGGCCCCGGCCCGGTGCGCCGCCTCCGCCAGCCACACCGACGGCAGCACCGCGAACCACCCGCTGAGCAGGTCGGCCCGCGCGTCGTGGCCGGGCACGGCGGTCTCGGCGTAGACGCGCAGCAGCCGGTCCCACTCCCGGTCGCCGAGCGCGGCGCGGGCCGACGCCTCGAACCGGGCGCCCAGCGCCGGCAGCAGCGGGTCGGCCTCCTTCGCGCACGTGCCGATCAGCAGGTCCACCGAGCCGCCGACGCGGTCCAGCGGGTGCGCCGGCAGCACCACCCCGTCGAGCACGTGCCCGAACGGCTCGGCCAGGGCGGTGTCGCGCTGCACGGCGTCGGTCGCCGCGACCAGGTCCGCCGCCGGCGCCGAGGGCAGCCGGGCCGGGTCGGTGACGCCCAGGAAGCGCAGCACCGCGTCGGTGGTCCGGGCCGCCGCCGCCCGCGACACGACCGGGCGCGGCCCGCCGCTCTGCACGATCGCCCGCCGGAACAGGCCCGCGGCGGCGGGCGCGCCGAGCAGCGCGCCGATCGACATCGCGCCCGCCGACTCGCCCATGACGGTCACGTTCGCCGGGTCACCGCCGAACGCCGCGATGTTGCGCCGCACCCAGCGCAGCGCCGCCACCTGGTCCAGCAGCCGCAGGTTGCCCGAGCCCGGGCCGCCCGCGCCGACCAGGCCGCCGAACGCGCCCAGCCGGTAGTTGATCGTCACCACCACCAGTCCGCCGCGCCCGGCGAGCACGCCGCCGTCGAACGCGCTCGACGTCCCGAACACGAACGCGCCGCCGTGCAGCCAGACCACCACGGGCCGGCGGCCGGCGGTCGAGGGCGACCACACGTTGAGGAACAGGCAGTCCTCGCTCTGCTCGCCCACCGGCGGCGGGCCGCCCGGCACGGGCATCGCCGGCTGCATCGCCGACGGGCCGAACTCCAGCGCGTCGCGCACGCCCCGCCACGGCAGCACCGGGCGCGGCGCGGCGAAGCGCCCCGGCGGCTGCGCGTAGCGGATCCCCTTCCACACCCCCGGCCGCCCCCGCAGCACCCCTTCCCGCGTGCGCACCAGCACGTCGGTCGAGGCCGCGCCGGTCGCCGGTCGGCCCAGCACCAGGCCGCCGGCCGCGGCGCCCGCCGCGCCCAGCAGCCGACGTCGGTCCAGTCCCGCCACGTCACCACTCCCGTTCCGGTCAGGGCGGCGGATGGGATCGGCCCGGCAAGTCCGGTCGTCTCAGGCCCGCAGGGCGCGGGCCAGGAAGTCCACCGCGAGGTCGACCACCGGGTCCGGGTCGACGCCGGCGAGCACGTGGTCCGCCCCGGGCACCGGCACGAACTCCACGGGCGCGCCCACGCCCACCAGCGCGGCGGCCAGGTCGCGGCTCTGCGCGCAGGGCACCAGCCGGTCGCGCTCGCCGTGGACGATCAGCAGCGGGGGCGCCTGCGCGTGCACGTGGGTGATCGGCCCGGCGAACGCGGCGGCGGCCCGGTCGTCCTGCACCGGCCCGCCGACCAGCAGCGACTCCGGCGAGTCGGCCGCGTCGTGGTCGATCGGCGCGGTGTCGCCGGACTGCTCGCCCAGCCGCAGCAGGTCGGCCGGCCCGTAGAAGTCGACGCCGGCCCGCACCCGGCTGTCGACCCCGACGACGCCCTGCGCGCCCTCCGTGGCGGCGTCGGCGGGGTTGTCGCCGGTCAGCGCGGCCAGCGCCGCGAGGTGCCCGCCGGCGGACTCGCCCCACACGCCGATCCGGTCGGGGTCGACCCCGAGCCGCCCGCCGAACGCCCGCAGCCAGCGGATCGCCGCCTTCACGTCGTGCAGCTGGCCGGGGAACGGCGTCTCGCCGCTGAGCCGGTACTGCACGGCGGCCAGGGCCAGCCCCGAGGCGAGCACCCGCTCGGTCAGCCGCCCGAGCCACGGCAGCGCCCCGACGGGCTTGTGCGAACCGTGCCGCCAGGCGCCGCCGTGCAGCCAGACCACCAGCGGCACGGGCTGCTCCGCAGGCGGCACGGTGAGGTCGAGCAGCAGGTGCCGGAAGCCCGGCACCGCCGCGTACACGACGTCCCGGTAGAGCAGGCGGCCCTCGGGGGTGCGCTCGGCGGGCGGCGGCCCGAAGTGGGTGGGCGGCTGCGGGATCACGTCGGTCATCGGGCGTCCACTCCGGCGGGTCGGTCGGCGGCCGGTGCTCCCCGGCCGCAGGTTACACGTGTAACCAGACCGGTACGCTAGCGCCGGGTTCCGGTGCGGCACAAGGGGCGGGATGGCGGAGCAGACCGGTCGGCGGCAGGTGACCAGCGCCGACGTCGCGCGCGCGGCCGGGGTGTCGCGCGCGACGGTGAGCTTCGTGCTCAACGGCACGCCGAACAAGCCGCTGACCGAGGCGACCCGCGAGCGCGTGCGGCAGGCGGCCGAGCGGCTGGGCTACGCGCCGTCGGCGGCGGCCCGGGACCTGCGCCGGGGCCGCAGCGACGTCGTGCTGATGCTGGAGCCGGACTGGCCGCTGAGCCTGGCCCGCGCCGAGCTGGCCCGCGAGCTGTCGACCGGGCTGGCCGCGGCGGGCCTGGTCCTGCTCACCCACCGCCTCGACGACGGCGGGACCTCGATCGCGCACCTGCGCCGGGCGCTGGACGCGGCGGCGGTCATCCGGTTCCGGTCCGCCCGGCCGCCGGTCCCGTTCTCCCCCAACGCCGTGGAGCTGGACGTGCACCTGTTCGGCGAGGGGCCGCTGCACTTCTCGCAGGACCGCGTCGGCGGGATCCAGGCGGAGCACCTGCTCCGGCGCGGCCACACCCGGCTGGGGTACGCGCTGCCGCCCGGGCCGACCGGGGCGGAGCTGGCCCGCGGGCGGGCGGAAGGCGTGCGGCGGACCTGCGCCGGGCACGGCCGCGACGCCCCGGTGGCGCTCGTGGTCGAGCCGGCCGCGCCGGGGGCGGCGGTGCGGGCCTTCCTCGACGCCGGCGTGACGGCGGTGTGCGCGTTCAACGACGACGTCGCCATGGCGCTGCTGGCGGGCCTGCGCGGGCTGGGGCGCCGGGCGCCCGGGCACCTGGCGGTCGTCGGCGTGGACGACAACCCGCCGTCGGCGTTCACCGACCCGCCGCTGACGACGGTGCGGTTCGACGGCCCCCGCACCGCCCGCGTGCTGACCGGCGTGACGGTGGACGCGCTGGCCGGCCGCGCCGTCGGGCCGACCGAGCTGCTGTTCGCCGAGCTGGTCGTCCGGGAGTCGGCCTGACCACCCCGGGCCGAGCCGACCCACCCGATCCGAACCGCCCGATCCGACCACCGTCCGATCCCACCCGAACCGGCCGACCACCGTCCGCGCCGGACGTCCGAGGTGGACCTCCCCGGTGGACGGTCAGGAGACCTCGGCACTGCCCTCGCGGTAGACCTTCGCCCACGCGATGCGCCCGTCGCGCACCTGGTAGAAGCCCGCGATGAAGAAGGTCCGCTCCTCCTCGCCCGCGGTCAGCGTCTCGACCAGGCGGCAGGCCACCCGGTCGCCCACCGCCAGCAGGTCCTGCACCACCAGCGTGGGCGACAGCTCCCGCAGGGCGCCCTCGAACAGCGCGGTCAGCTCCGCGCGCCCGCGCGCCAGGTCGGTGCCGGTGATCCACACGGCGTCGTCGGTGAAGCCCGCCAGCAGGGCGTCGAGGTCGCGGGCGTTGAAGGCGTCGAAGTGCCCGCGCACCACGGCGCCGGCATCAGCTCGGAGCACGACCGGGAGTCTGTCAGCAGCGCACCGCCCGGCGCACCCGCATTACGCCGCCGCCCCCGCGAGGCGCCCGGTGTGACGTCGGCCCGCGCCCCCGCCGCGCGGTGGACCGCGCGTGACCTGCTCAATAGGATGACGACGGCAAGTCCGCGGGTCCGGCGGGACGGTGTCGCGGCAGGCGCGCCGTCGGTCCGCGGAGTGGACGAGGGCTCCGGGAAGAAGTGGTGATCACGCGAAGTCTCCGGGAACGCCCGGTCGAGGACCTGGACCGGGGTGACCACGTGTGCCTGGCGTTCGCCGACGACGCCGAGCAGCGCCGGGTGGTCTCCGCGTACCTGTCGGCCGGGCTGTCGCGGGGGGAGCGGGTGCTCTACTTCGCCGACCAGCAGCGGCCCAGCACGGTGCTCAGCTGGCTGCGGTCGGCCGGGGTGGACCCGGGACCGGCGCTGACCCGGGGGCAGCTGCGGGTGGTCACCGCCGACGACAGCTACCTGGCCGCGGGCGGGTTCGACGCCGCGACGATGGTCGAGACCCTCGAGCGGGAGGTCGACGCCAGCCTCGCGGCCGGCTACACCGGGTTCCGCGTCAGCGGCGAGATGGGCTGGGGCCTGCGCGGCATCCCGGGCGCCGACCAGCTGGCCGCCTACGAGACCGCCGTCAACGCGGTGTTCGAGAGCAGGCCGGCCTCGGCGATCTGCCAGTACGACGCCCGCCTGTTCTCCCCCGCCGAGCTGCGGGTGTTCGACCGCTGCCACCCCGGCGCGGTGGAGCTGGAGCCGGTCTACCGCCACGGGCTGCTGCGCATCGTCCCCGCCTTCCGGGACGGCGAACGCGCGCTGCGGGTCGTCGGGACCGTCGACCTGCGCACCACCGGCGCGCTGGTCGACGCGCTGGAGGCGGCGCTGCGGTGGCCCGGCGACGTGGTGGTGGACATGGGCGCCCTGGAGTTCATCGACCTGGCCGGCCTGCGCGCCCTGGCGCACGCCGCGCGGCGGCTGCCGGCGGGGCGGCGGCTGCGGGTGGTGGACCTGGCTCCGCCGCTGTGCCACGTGATCGGCCTGGCGGGCTTCGACCGGCACCCCGCCCTGGTCGTCACCCCTCGGGGGGCCGGCGCGTGACGGGCACCCCCGGTCTGGTCCACCAGGGCCTGGTCTACGGCTCCGACGAGGACTTCCTGGCCGCGACCGTGCCGTTCTGCCTGGAGGGCCTGGACCGCGGTGACGAGGTCCTGGCCATCACCCGGCCGGGCAACCTCGACCTGCTGCGCCAGGCGCTGGGCGACGCCGCCGGCGAGGTGGGGTTCACGGCGGCCGAGGAGTGGTACCGGACCCCCGGGCGGACGCTGGCCGCCTACCACCGCCACGTCGACGGGCACACCGCCCCCGGCCGCCGGGTGCGGGTGATCGGCGAGCCGGTCTGGCACGGCCGCGACGAGCTGGAGACCGCCGAGTGGATCCGCTACGAGGCGGCGATCAACGTGGCGTTCGCCGGCAGCGCGGCCTGGATCGTCTGCCCCTACGACAGCCGCGCGCTGCCCGCCCCGGTCGTCGCGGGCGCCCGGCGGACCCACCCGCAGCTGGTGACCGGCGCGGGCGTCGAGCGCAGCCGGGACTACGCGCACCCCCACGACGGGACCTGGGAGCGGCGGCCGACCCCGGTCCGCGCCGAGGGGGAGGCGACCATGGGCTTCGACGCCGACCTCACCGCCGTGCGCTCCTTCGTCGCCGCCACCGCCGCGGCGCTGGGCGCCTCCCCCGGCCGGGTGGACCACCTGGTCTTCGCCGTCAACGAGGTGGCCGCCAACGCCGTCCAGCACGGCGGTGGCCGCGGGGAGGTCTCCCTCTGGCGCGCCGGGGCCAGGGTCGTCTGCGACGTCAGGGACCGGGGCCGCGGCGGCGCGGGCTGGTTCACCGGCTACCTGCCGCCGGACCCGGCGCAGCCGCGCGGCCACGGCCTGTGGGCCGTCCGCCAGCTGTGCGACCTGCTGGAGGTGCACGCCGGCGGCCCCGGCACGACCGTGCGCCTGCACCTGGGCGTCGACTGACCGCCGCCCCGGGTCTCACGCCACCATGGGCAGGAACTGGTCGTAGAAGCGGGTCTTGAGGTTCAGGACCTCGGTCTCCACGCGTTTGAACGTCTCCCACGCCGCCTCGGAGTCCGCCAGCTGCGCCAAGCGCACGCCCAGCTGGTCGGAGTGGGTCAGCGACAGCACCGACGCGTCGGCCAGCGGGCTGGTCTTGGCGTCGTGCTCGTAGTGCGGGTAGTAGAACAGCGACCGGTTCTCGCCGCCGACCACGAGCCGCCGCTGGATCCGCGGCCACATCCGGCCGTACTCGGCGGAGACCAGCACCTCGCCCCAGAAGCGCAGGATCGTCACCAGCCCCAGGTTCGCGTTCGGCGCCGCGCCCGCGTCCAGGATGAGCGACCACGTGTCCTTGTTGGTCCTCTCGGTCGCCTCCGTCGGCCGGGAGGCGACGAACCGCTCCCAGGGCACCCCGAGCGCCAGGAGGTCGTTCTTCATGTCCTCGCGGTGCGACGGCGTCAGGGCGTCGCCCTTGTCCCGCGGGTACTCCTCGCGGATGATCACGCGGGCGATCTCCACCGCCTCCTCGTCGGTGAGCAGGTCGATGGCCAGGTCGTAGGCGCTGGTGAACGCGTGGGACAGGAAGCGCCGCTGGAGCAGGACGGCGTGGAAGTCCCGCTCGGGCAGGTCGTCGACCGCGGCCAGGACCGGGTGCTCCCGGAACCGCTCGACCAGCGCGTCCTCGAACTCGTCCAGCTCTTTCACTGCGAACTCCTCACCTCTGGGTGGCTCCGATGCCGCGCTGCCAGTCGCCCGGGTCGATGTCGCGCCCGATCTCCCACAGGGTGTCCAGCTCCCGCTGGATCTGCCGGCCGAGGCGGGTGTCCGCACCGTCGATCTCGAACTGCGGCGAGTCGATCGCCAGCTGGCCGTGCAGGAACATGCTCACGAGGTAGCGCTCGTCCGCCCGGTACACCGACACGGCGGGCAGCGAGTTGTACAGCCGCACCTTCAGCCGGCCCCGCCGGCGCTCGTCCAGGTCCCGATGGATCGAGTGCAGGATCCGCAGGCACCGCAGGATCCCGTCCCGCACGGGTTCGGCGACCGGGTCGACACCCCGCTCCCGCAGCGCCCGGTCCCGGATGTCGGTGACCCGCGATTTGGGGTGCAGCAGCAGGATGCGGACCTCGGCGCGCCGCTTGAGGGCCTGTTCCAGGTCGGCGCGCAGCAGTTCCAGGTTGGGGATCCAGGTGTTCAGGACGGTCACCCGCTTGGCCTGGTCGACGTAGCGGCCGAACAGCTCGTCGTCGAACTTCCGGTGCACCTTGACCAGGCCGGCGTAGTGCTCCTCGCGCAGCGCCGCGGCGATGCCCTTGATGTCCAGCCCCGCCAGGGAGTCCTGGATCCGGTCCAGCGCCTGGAAGCGCTCCACCTCCAGCAGCAGGACGACGGTGACGGTGCTCAGGACCAGCAGCGTGATCTTGGGGATGACCCCGCCGGGGGCCAACCGGTCGAGCCACCCCACCGCGTCCGCGACCAGGACGGCGATGCCGAGGACGGCCATCACGACCAGTGCCGAGCGCTCCGCGCGGCGGCGTAACCTGCCCGGCATCCGTTCCCCGTCCCGATTGCGGCCGATGTGCGCGCCATTGTGGCACGGCGGACCCCGCGCGCGGTCCGCCGAAATGTTTATTCGCGCCTATCCGGAATCGAGGTCCACTCGTGTCGGGGCTTTCCGCGGAAGGGCGCCGACCGAAATCCGGGTTGTCCCGGCAGTGGGCGCTCCGGTGCTTTCCGCCCGTGCGCGCCGCGGGCCGCCCGGGGTCGGGCGCGCGACCGGCAGCGGCGGCTCGCCGGGCGTGGTCGACGACGTGTCCCCCGCCCGGATCGGGGGTAGTCCCGCGGCGACCGGACGCCGACAGCGGAGGCCCAGATGCACCCCTTCCCGTTCACCCCGTGGACGTGGCGCGACCCGACCTGGACGACCGGCCGGGACCGGGGCGCCGACCCCTCCACCGACCCCGCCGACGCGGCGGCCGACCGCACCGACACCGGGCTGGTCGGCTACCACGTGGAAGCCACCGACGGCGGCATCGGCAAGGTGGACCGGGCCGCCGCCGAGGTCCCCGCCGACTGCCTGGTGGTCGACACCGGGCCGTGGATCTTCGGCCAGAAGGTGGTCCTGCCCGTCGGCACCGTCGAGCGGGTGGACCACCGGGAGCGCACGATCCACGTCGACCGCACCAAGGAGCAGATCAGGAACGCGCCGGGCTACGACCCGGGCGGCGCCGACCACGAGTCCTACCGCCACCTGGTCGGCGACTACTACACCGAGAGCTACCGGCTGGTCCCGCCGATGCTGTGAGCGGTCGGTGCGCGCTCGCGCCGGTCGTCCCCGCCGAACCCGGCGGGGACGACCGGCCGTCAGGCGAGGGGCGCGCGTGCCGGGTGCGCCCCGCGGGCGAGGCCGGCCCGGCGCCGGTACCAGGCGGTGAACAGGGCGACGGCCAGCGCCAGCTCGGCGACGTCGCCGCCGTAGTACATCAGCAGGGCCGCGGCGCGCAGCCCTCCGGCGTCCCCGGCCGAGGTGAAGGTGTCGGCGTAGAGGAGCTTGGCGAGGACGGCGTGCGCCCCGGCGGCCAGGACGAACGCCACCATGCGCGTGCCCAGGCCGGGGCGGCGGGGCGCGGGGTCGGGCCCGGCGACGGCCCAGGTGAACAGGTACCCGGCGGCCAGGTAGTGCAGGTGCAGCAGCGGCTGCGCCCCGGCGACCCGGTGCAGCGGCGTCAGCATGACCGCGTACAGGCCGCCGACGTTGAGCAGGGCCGCGGTCAGGGGGTGCCCGAGCACGTGCACCGGCCGCGACCGCAGCACCCGGCCGATGCCCCGCCGCACCGGGGCGCCGGCGATGCGGAGCACGAGGGTCACCGGCGCGCCCAGCACGAGCCCGAGCGGGGCCACCATGCCCAGCAGCAGGTGCCGCGCCATGTGCGCGCGGGGGTCGTGGTCCGCCAGCGCGGGCGACAGGGCCACCGCCGCGACGGCGCAGCCGAACAGCCAGGCGGCCGTGCGCCACCGGCTCCAGCCGCGCGCGCCGGCCGAGGCGTGCAGGGCCGCCGCGAGGTAGCCCAGGGCCACCGCCGCCACCACCAGCACCTGGGGACCCGCCTGCAGCCACGCGTCCGCCCCGTCGGGCGTCGGGTGGTGCCCGGCGGCGGGCACCGGCTCGACCTCCGCCCGGGTCACCGCGCGACCGCGCGCCGGGTCGCGCGCCGGACCAGCGCCGCCCCGGCGAGCAGGAGCAGCGCGCCGCCGATGTTCCACGCCAGGTCGTAGGGCAGCACGTCGACCCCGTAGCGGACCTGGTGCACGCGGAGGACCTTGTGGTCGACCAAGCCGTCGAACAGCTGGAACGCCCCCGCCCCGAGCAGGAACCCGCCCCACGCCGCGAGCGGCGCCAGCGCGTCCCGCCGCCGCAGGTCGGCGAACCAGAAGAAGCCGCCGACCAGCGCCAGCAGCTCAGCCGCGTGCAGCAACCCGTCCGACAGCAGGCCCACCGCCGGGGTGGACAGGTCGTAGAAGTGGTGCCAGCCCAGGATCTGGTGGAACACCACCTCGTCGACCGCCGCCATCACCGCGACGCCGATCACGGCGGCGGCCGCCACCGACGGCCGCGCACTTCCTCGCCGTGCAGGCGACGCCGCCACCCCGTCCCCCTCGTGTGGACGATCTGCTCGCGAACCACCCGACTACCCCCGGCGCGCGGCGGCAAACCCGCGCCGGGCGCCCCTGCCCGGCGACGCGATCCGGGGAGGACGTCGCTCAGCGGGGCAGCCGCGCGACCGTGCCGAAGAACCCGCCGATCCGGCGAACGGCGTCCTGGAACGCGTCGGCGGTCAGCGGTTTGGCGACGTAGGCGTTGGCCCGGCCGGTGTAGCCGGCCACGACGTCCGCCTCGGCCGCCGACGAGGTCAGCACCACCACCGGGATGCTGCGCAGGTCCTCGTCCGCCTTGACCCGCGCCAGCACCTCCCGGCCGTCCACCACGGGCAGGTCGAGGTCCAGCAGGACCAGTCCGGGTCGAGGCGCGTCGGCGAACGGGTCCGCGTGCAGCAGGAACGCCACCGCCTCCTCGCCGTCGCGCACGGTGTGCAGCCGGATCTCGCTGCCGGACAGGGCTTCGGCGACCAGCAGCGCGTCACCGGGGTCGTCCTCCACCAGCAACACGTCCAGCGCCGGGCTCGGCGCACCGGGCACGGACCCGCTCGCGGAGGAGGACATGCTCACACGCGTGACCGTACCGGCAGGTCGGCTCCGCGGGGGCACGTCCCGCGAACACCCGTGAGGACCGATCGGAACCCGGACGGGCGAATTCGCGGTTTCGCCGCGCGCACCGCGGGGCGCGTCGTGGCGCTGCGCGTCCTGAAAGGACACACCGCGGTGGGACGCGACAACGCCGGGAAAGGGCGACGACGCGCTTGCCCGCCTTCGTCGTCCTGGCGTCGCCGACCGGTGTCGCGAACCGTCACCACGACACCGCGCCCAAGGGCCTGATCGGGTGGTCGGACAACCGCATCGGCAGGTCCGCGCGGGGTAGCCCGTTCCCGAGGAGGACGACATGAGCGAACAGCGAACGCGGGAGCACGGTGGCCGCACACGTCCGGTGCGGCCCGGCGAGCTGACCGAGATGACCGTGGCGGAACTGCGGCACAAGGCTTCCGAACTGGGCGTCCGCGGCGCCCACGCCATGCGCAAGGACGAGTTGGTCGAGGCGGTCGCGGAGGCGATGGGCGGGCGGGGCGCGCCCCGCCCGCGCGGCGAGGGCGAAGCCGGCGGCGGGATGTGCACCGGCAAGGGCACCTCCAAGAGCCTGAAGCACTCCCAGGAGGTCACCTCCCCCGACGACGAGCCCGAGCGCACCGGCCGCAGCCTCGTCACCACCAGCCACGACGTCATCCGCCAGTGGGCGGACCAGCGCAACGCCACACCCGCGACCGTCGACGGCACCGAGCACGGCGACCACCTCGGCGTCCTGCGCCTGGACTTCCCCGGCCACCGCGGCGACACCCTGCGGCACGTCGAGTGGGACGAGTGGTTCGCCACCTTCGACCAGCGCCGGCTGAACTTCATCTACCAGGAACAGCGCTCCGACGGCTCCCCCAGCAACTTCTTCCGCCTGGAAAGCCCGGACCGCGAGGACGGCTGACCGACTTCCCGCAATTCCGCGCAACCGACACTCCCCGCACCCCCGCACCCTGACGCCCTGGGCGGCACACCCCGTGCTGACCGGTGCCTTCGTGTTCTCCCCGTATGGCCTGCCCGGAGGGCTACCATGCTTTTCCTGGGGGTGCAAGCACGCTTTTCGCTTGCACCCCCAGGAAAAGCATGGTCGTCTTTGACAGGCCATGCGGGGAGAACACGACCGCTCTTGCTCTTCCTCCTCCTTGGCGGCCTGCCCGTCCGGCGAGGACTCTTTAAAGCTCTTCAGCCTCGATCGGTACAGCACCTAATCTTGCCCGGCTCGGTGCGCGACCCAGGTATGAAGAGCGGCCGAGAGGCCCCCAAGGAGGAAGAAAAGAAAAAGCGGTCGTGTTCTCCTCCCCGCACGGCCTGCCGAAGGCAATCAGATTTGTCGGGGGCTGTCAAGCGAAAAGCGTGCTTGACAGCCCCCGACAAATCTGATTGGGCTGCGCCCAGGCCGTACGGGGAGGAGAACACGAGGCAACCGGTATGCGCGCCGGGTTCGGCGCTGCTTGCCGGTGCAGGCGCGGGTTCCGCGGTCGTCGGTTCGGGTGAGGTTGCTGCCGGTGGTCGGCGAAAGCGGATTCGGCTGTCCGGCGCGCGCCCCTGCCGCTACCGACCGGGGTGCCGGTGGCCGGTTTCGATGAAGACCTCGCCGACTTCCACTCGGCGCGGTTCGACGCGGCGCGGCGTACCGCGTTCGCGCTGTGCGGCGTCGGCCGGCCGACGCTGCCGCTGACGGAAGCGCAGCTCGCCGAACCGGGCCTGGCCATGGTGGACTGACCCCCGCGGCCGGCTTCAGGTGCGGTAGGCGCGCAGGATGGTCTGCTCGACCCGGTTGCCCGCGGCGTCCTCCGCCGAAGCCCTCAGCGACACGAACCCGCCCGCCGGCGGGTTCGCCACCAGGGCCGTCCCCGAGTCCCCGGCCCGCACGAACGCCGGTTTCACCCAGGTCGCACCGTCGTCGAACGACACCCGCAGGTCGAATTCCCGGGTCGCGCCGACGGACGAGCCCGGCTGGCGCTGGACCGTGAACGGGACGGCGAAGGGCCGGCCCGCCGGGGCGCGCTGGTGGACGTCCAGCGGCGGCGTGAAGCGGATCGCGGACAGCGGCAGGTTCCGCTCGACGCCCCCGTCGACGCGCCCGGAGCGGAACGTCCACTGCGCGGTGATCGACTTGGACACGATGTCCTGGTCGGGCATGTCGCGGGTGGCGGTGAACCGGTACGTGGCCGCACCGGGCGGGACGTCGACGTGCAGCTGCGTGCCGCGCGCGTTGCGGGCCACCACGACGCCGCCGCGGGTCAGGGTGGCGGTGGAAGTGGGGATGTACTGCAGGCCGGTGTGCGTGCGGCTGTCGGTCGCCAGGGACGGCACGAGGGACAGCCGGTCGCCCGGGTTGCCGTCCCACCCGATCGTCCTGATGGTCAGCGTGTGCATCCGCGGTTCGAGGCGCACGGCCAGGGGCGTGCGCAGGCTGACGCCGGCGGCGGTCGCCGAGAGCACTCCCCCGAGGTCGGCGCCGACCGGGGCGGCGACCGCCGGGTCCATCGCCACGGTGGCGGTGGCCGTGCCCCCGGCGGGCACGGTGACCACCGGGCGGTCGACGGTCAGGAACCCGGCCGGGAGCGGTCGGCCGGCGCTGTCGAGCGCGTCCAGCCGCAGGTCCAGGCTCAGCGGCGCGGGGCCGTCGTTGCGGTAGGTCACCGCCCGGCGGACCGCGGTGTCGTGCGGGAAGCGCTGCAGGCCGAAGGAGACCGCGGCCGGTTCGGCGACGACCTCCTGGCCGATCGCGCGCCCCGCGTCGAGCCGCCCGGCGCCGGTGGCGAACCAGTTCCGCGCCGACGCGCCGGCCGAGCCGACGAGCGCCTGCTTGATCCGGGCGGGGCTCCAGTCGGGGTGCCGCTGCGCCAGCAGCGCGGCGGCGCCCGCCACGTGCGGCGCCGCCATCGACGTGCCGCTGTGCTCGGCGTAGTCCCCGGCCCCGGTCGACCCGGCGGCGCGCGCCGCGACGATCCGGACGCCCGGCGCGCCGATCTCGGGCTTCACCGCGAGCTCCTCGGGCAGCGTGCCGCGGTTGCCGAACGGCGCGGGCTCGTCCGCGTCGTCCACCGCGCCGACCGCCAGGGCGCTCGGGGCGGTCGCGGGCGAGCCGGTGACGTCCGACTCGTTGCCGGCGGCCACCACGAACAGCGTGCCGGGGCGCGCCTCGACGGCGGCCTCCAGCGGGTCGAGGTGGGGGCTCGGGGCGCCGCCGAGGCTCATGTTGACGACCTCGACGCCCCTCGCGGCCATCCAGTCCACCGCCTGCAGGACGGCCGACTCCTGGCAGGTGCCGTTGCGCTTGCAGACCTTCGCGACGTAGAGCCGGGCGTCCGGGGCGACGCCGGTGTGCCTGCCGCCCTGCGCGGCCCCGGTGCCGACCGCGATCGACGCGACGTGCGTGCCGTGGCCGTTGTGGTCCACGTCGTCGGCCTCGGGCGTGAAGTCGACCCGCTCGACGACCTTGCCCGCGAGGTCGGGGTGGGTGTCGTCGACCCCGCTGTCGATGATCCCGACGGCGACCCCGGCGCCGCGGTAGCCCGCCGCCCAGGCCGCGGGCGCGCCGACCCGCGGGACGCTGACGTCGAGCGAGACCTTCACCGTGCCGTCGAGCCAGACCTTCTCGACACCGGGGCGCAGCGCCCGGCCGCCGTCGGTGACCAGGCTGCGCCGGGAGGACACCGCGGTCTCGCCGTCCTGCCGCACCGCGACGGCGCGGGCGGCCGGCGACACCGCGGTCACGACCAGGCCCGTCCCGTCGAGGGCGGCGCGCGCCGCCGTCGCGCCCTCCGGGTGGGTCAGCAGCAGCGGGAGGTCCGGCCGCCGGTCGTAGCCGTCCGCGACGAGCGCGGTCACGTCGAACAGGCGGGGGTCGAGCCTGCCCTCGGCGAGCAGCGGCAGCGCGTCCGTCGGGATGACGTGGCGGTGGCCGTCGACCTCGCGCACCAGGAACCGCGCCCCGGGTCGGGACCGGGAGGCGTCGACCGACACCCGGCGGCCGTCCCCGGAGACCAGGACCCGGTCCCCGGTCACGAGCCGGACCGCGCGGACCGACGCGTCCGGGGCGGCCCGGGCGGGGGCGCCGGCGGGCAGCGCCACCACCGACGACACCACCACCGACAGAGCGGGAAGCAGGGGGAACAAGCGGCGAGCCATACCCGGTCTCTCCGTTCGCGGTGCGCAGGGCGTTCCGACGCGGGGCACGGGCCCGGGGTCGTGCGGCGGAACGTCCCGGCGCCCTCGGGAGGACGCCCCTGCCACAGCCGCCCGCGCGACCGCGAGGACCGCTGCGAGGTCTGCCCGAAGGGGAATCGCCGCGGCGGGCGACGCCACCGCCCGGAGCGGCCCGCCGCCTGCTCGCGGGACCCGGCGCGGCCTCGGTGGCCGGGTCAGCCCTCGTCGATGACCGAGCGCAGGAACGCCTTGGTGCGCGGGTGCTCCGGGGAGTCGAACAGGCGGGCGGGCGGCGCGGACTCGATGATGCGGCCCTCGTTGAACATCAGCACGCGGTCGGACACGTCCCGCGCGAACTTCATCGCGTGCGTCACGCACAGCATGGTCACGTCGAACGTCCGCGCCACGTCCCGCAGCACGTCGAGCACCTCGGCCGCCAGCTCCGGGTCCAGCGCCGAGGTCACCTCGTCCAGCAGCAGGACGTCGGGCCGCATCGCCAGGGCGCGGGCGATCGCGACCCGCTGCTGCTGGCCGCCGGACAGCTGCGCCGGGTGGGCGTCGAGCCTGCCGCCCAACCCGACGAGGTCCAGCAGCTCCCGGGCCCGCTGGTCCGCCTCCTCCCGGCTCAGCCCGAGCACGTGCACCGGGGCCTCGGTGACGTTGCGCAGCACCCGCATGTTGGGGAACAGGTTGTACTGCTGGAAGACCATCGTGGTGCGCCGGCGCATCCGGCGCAGGTGCGCTTCCCCGGCGGGCACGAGGGCGTCGCCGCGCCGCTGCTGGAACAGGGGCGTGCCGTCCAGGGTGATGACCCCGGCGTCGGGCCGGGTGAGCGTCATCAGCATCCGCAGGATGGTGGTCTTGCCCGAGCCGCTGGGCCCGATGAGCGTGACCCGCTCCCCCGCGCGGATGTCGAAGGTCAGGTCGTCGAGCACGGTGTTCGCGCCGAACCTCTTGCTCACCCCGTCGAAGGCGATGAAGCGCTCCGCGTTCACGCGGTCCCCTTTCGGTATCGGCGTTCCGCGACCCGGACCGGCCAGGCGATCAGCAGCGCCGTGACCAGGTACAGCACCCCCGCCACGGTGATCAGCTCCAGGTACCGGAAGTTCTGGGCGCCGACGGCCTTGACCACGCTGAGGACCTCGGCGACCGTGACGACGGTGAGCTGCGGGGTGTCCTTGAACATGGCGATGGCGTAGTTGCCCAGCGCGGGCGCCGTCCTGGCCACGGCCTGCGGCAGCACGACCCTGGTCCAGGTGCGGCTCCTGGGCAGGCTCAACGCCTTCGCCGCCTCCCACTGCCCGGCGGGCACGCCGTCGATGCCGGCCCGGTACACCTCGGAGGTGTAGGTCGCGTAGTGCACGCCGAGGCCGATCGCGCCGGTGGCCAGCGGCGAGAGCTCCAGGCCGACGGCGGGCAGCACGAAGAACAGGAAGAACAGCTGCACCAGCAGCGGGGTGGAGCGCACGAACTCGACCACGAACGCCACCGGCAGCCGCACCCAGGCCCGCCCGCTGCGCCGCAGCAGCGCGAACACCAGCCCCAGCGCCAGCGCGACGAGGTAGCCCAGCGCGGTCGCCCACAGGGCGACCACCAGGCCGTCGAGCAGCGGCGGCACCGCGTCCCACGCGGCCTGCCAGTCGAACGTCACCTCGCACCCTCCCCTGCGCGCGCGCCGGAGCGGGGCGCGCGGCCCAGCGACGCCGCGGCCCGCCGCTCGACGATCCTGACCAGCCCGGTGAGCAGCAGCGCGATCGCGCCGTAGCCCACCAGCAGCCCGGCGAACACCGCGGCCGTCTCACCGGTGGCGGCCCGCACGATCTGCCCCTGGAACGTGAGGTCCTGCAGGTACACCAACGACACCAGCGCGGTGGCCTTCAGCAGCTCGATCAGCAGGTTGCCCATCGGGGGCACCATCGCGACCAGCGCCTGCGGCAGCACCACCAGCCGCATCCGCTGCCACGGCGTGAAGTTCAGCGCGGTCGCCGCCTCCAGCTGCGCCGCCGGCACGGACAGCACCGCACCGCGCACGACTTCCGCGCCGTACGCGCCGATGTTGAGCGCGAGCGCCAGCACACCGGCGAACAGCGGCTCCAGCTGCCAGCCCAGGCCGGGCAGCGCGAACACCAGCCAGAACAGCACGACCAGCGCGGGCAGGCCGCGGAAGCCCTCGGTGTAGCCGAGGGCGACGCCGCGCACGACCCGGCTGCGCGCCAGCCGCGCGAGCCCCGCGGCGAAGGCGAACAGCAGGCCGAGCACCGCGCCGAACGCGGTCAGCTGCAGGGTCACCAGCAGCCCGTCGAGCAGGCGCAGCCACAGACCACCGGACACGGATCGCCTCCCGGTCAGGCCGGCCGGGCCCGGCAGAGCCGGTCCGCGGTCAGGTCGGTCATCTCGGACTCGGTGAAACCGAAGGGGCGCACGATCTCCAGCAGCTCGCCGGAGCGCTTGAGCGCGGCCAGCTCGGCGTTGAACGCGTCGCGCAGGCGCAGCTGGTCGGGCCGGAACCCGAAGCCGCCGGCGCCGTACTGCTCGACGCCGTCGAGCACCGGCACGAACGGCGCGGTGAGCCGCAGCGGCGCGTCCGGCCGGGTGGACAGGGCGTGCCGCAACGAGATCCCGGTGAGCAGCAGCCCGTCGGCGCGCCCGGCCAGCACCCCGTCGATGCCGCCGGCCTGGGTGGCGAAGACCACCGTGCGCTCGGGCGGCACGCCGTAGCCGGCCGCGACGTCGACCTCGACGCTGCCCAGCAGCAACCCCAGCTTCAGGCCGCGGTCGGCGACGAAGTCCGCCAGGGAGGTGATCCTCCCGGCGTCCCGGTCGCGCACCAGGATGGCCTCGGGGGCGTTGTAGTCGGGGTCGGAGAACAGGATCTGCTCGCAGCGGGCGGGGGTGATGAACATCCCGGCGGCGATGACGTCGAACAGCCCGGCGCGCAGGCCGGGGATCAGCGCGCCGAAGTCCGACAGCGCGGGCACGAAGCGGTCCACGCCCAGGCGGCGGAACACGGCCTTCGCCACCTCCGGCGCCTCGCCGGTCAGCTCGCCGCGGCTGTCGATGTAGCCGTAGGGGGCCTCGTTGCCGAAGCCCACGCGCACCTCCCCCACGGCCCGCAGCCGCTCCAGGAGGTTCCCGCCGCCCTGCTCGGACGTCAGGTCCACGGCGCTGCACCCGGCCGTGGCCAGCGCGACGCCCACACCACCGGCTGCGGCGAGGAATCGCCGGCGGGACAGCGGAGAAGAAGACACGAAGCAGGTTCCCCGACTTCGACGACAGGACGGCCCGCCGTGCCGGAACCGGCGTGACGGACCCGGCGACCCTAGGACGATTTCCCGCGCACCGTCAACACGGGCAATTCCCCGATCACTCGGTTCACTCGGACGAAGGACACCGAAAGCCCTGCGGCCAAAGGGTTCCACGTGCTCCGCCACCGGCGTGAATCCCGTGTGGACTGTGCCGCGGCGCCCTTCCCGAAAGGTGAGAGTGGTCACTTGTCCTGATGTGCCGGGAAAATCGCGATCGCATTATGTCGGCCGCCGATCCCCGTCGCACCCCGAGCGCCGGATCGTCAGTTTTTCGTCAGGTCCGTTGTCGGTGGCGCAGTGGATCGGTGGCGTCGGTGGCGCAGTGGACGGTGGGCGGCCACGTGGCCCTCGGCGATCCCGACGGGAGTCGCGGCGCGCCTCGGACATGGGACCGCCGCGACCGGGTATCCGTCGGGCGTGCAGACGTTCCTGCCGTACGCGGACTTCGCCGCCACCGCCCGCGTGCTGGACAAGCGGCGGCTGGGCAAGCAGCGGGTCGAGGCGATCCAGGTGCTGCGCGGCCTGGTCGTGCCCGGCTACGGCTGGCGGCACCACCCGGCGGTCAAGATGTGGACCGGGTACGAGGAGGCGCTGGTCCGGTACGGGCTGGAGATCTGCGCCGCCTGGTGCGCCATCGGGCACGCCGACACCTGCGCCACCACGCTGCGCACCGGCCTGGCCGAGGTCCGGGGCGACACCGACGTCCGCGGGCAGGCCGAGCTGGCCGAGGCGGGCGACCTGCCGCCGTGGCTGGGCGACGAGGACCTGCACCTGAGCCACCGCTCGGCGCTGGTGCGCAAGGACCCCGCCCACTACGGCCCGCTGTTCCCCGGCGTGCCGGCGGACCTGCCGTACGTGTGGCCGACCTCCGACCGCGCGCGCCGCACCGCCTGACGCCGACCGCTCGGCACTTGTTCAGCGGATCGGGTGATTTCCCGGCCCCCGGCGCGGCCGGCCGCGGTTCGTGCCGCATTGCGGCGCATTCCGCCGCGGAACGGCCGCGGCGCGCCGGAAAAGCGGGGACCGGTGGACGAAAACGGGGCACCGCGCGGATGGCCGCGTCGGTGCCCCGTGCCCGCCGGTGTCCCGCTCCGGCGGTGCGGGTCAGGTCCGGTCGTACCCGGCCAGGGAGCGCTTGCCCAGCGCGAGGCCCAGGCCGATCATGCCGACGGCCAGCAGCAGGTGCAGCCAGTTGTCGGCGTTGTTGAGCGGCACGAAGTTCGCGGCGCTGTCGTGGCCGATCAGCAGCCCGTACAGCCACAGCAGCAGGTAGACGACGCCGCCGACGACCAGGTACAGGTAGGCCCCGCGGACCGTGCGGGCCAGGGCCAGGCCGGCGACGCCGAAGGCCAGGTGCACGAGGTTGTGCAGGATGGAGACCTGGAACAGGCCCAGCAGCAGCGCCTCGGAGTGGTGGCCGGCGAACTGGAGCGTGTCGTAGTTCGTGGTCAACCCGGGGATGAACCCCGCGATGCCGACGAGCAGGAACACGACGCCGACGACCATCGCGGCCATTTGCACCGGGGTGCGCGAGGTTTGGGAAATCCGGGACATCTGCCCTCCAAAGGCATGGGTGCGGCGCTCTCCCCGTCCGAGTACCCGTCCGCCAAAACGACAAACTGGCGTCCGCCGCGCCGGAATGCGCCGGGCGGGCCGCCGCCCCGGCGGGCCCGGTGGGCGCGCGGCCGGCAGCCGGGCCGCCGCCCCCGCCCCGCCACCGTCGGCGGACCCCGGATCGGCCCAGGTCGGACGCGTCGGAGACGCGGATCGCACCCTGGCCCCGGGACCGGGGCGGACCGCGGCGGCCCGGCCCGCGGCAGCGGCGGCTCCCCGCTCCCGGCGAGCCGCGCGCCACCACCCCGCGGAGCGATTCCCCGCTGGGCGGACTACCGGCCCCGCGGGGAGCCGGCGCAAACCCCCGGCCGGCCCCGCGCACCCGGGGCGTCCGGTATCCGCGCCGTGTCCGGGAGCGGCGCCGGACCCGGCTCCGCGCCGGCGGCGCCGGCGGGTATCCGCTCCTACCGCCTACCGGTTGACGGTTTTGACTGGTAATGCGCCGTCGCGGTGCAGTCCGATCGACCGAACGAGGTATTCACGGGAGAAAAGCGGACACGGCCACCGCGATGCCCGAGAATCGCTGCTCCGTCAATTCGTCGAATGCCCGCCCCCGGCGCGTTCACGACCGGCTCCCGGCGTTGTCGCCGACGGCGCGTCACCGGGTCGGTGGTGGCCGGGCCGGGCATTCTGGGGCCCTGGACACGGGCCGTTCGTAGGGGTGTGGATGGTTGGAGCAGGTGACGGGCCGGCGGGGTGGCGCTCGGTCGTGGCGTCCGGCGAGTTCCGGGCGCTGTTCGCGGCGCAGCTGCTCAGCGTGCTGGGCGACCAGCTGGCGCGGGTGGCGGTGTCGGTGCTGGTGTACGAGCGGACCCGGTCGGCCGGCTGGACGGCGGTCACCTACGGGCTGACCTACGTGCCGGACCTGGTGTCCGGCCCGCTGCTGTCGGGGCTGGCCGACCGGTACCCGCGCCGGGCGGTCATGGTGGCCACCGACCTCGGGCGCGCGGGGCTGGTGGCGGCGATGGCCGTGCCCGGCCTGCCGCTGTGGTGCGCGGCGGTGCTGCTGGTGCTGGTCCAGGCGCTGGGCGCGCCGCACGGCGCCGCCCGGGGCGCGACGCTGGCCGCGGCGATGACCGGCGACCGCTACGTGGTGGCCGCCGCCGCGCAGGACGTCATGGTGCAGACCAGCCAGGTGGTCGGCTTCGCCACCGGCGGGGCCGTGGTGGCGCTGGCGGGCACGGGGCAGGGCCTGCTGCTCGACGCCGGGTCGTTCCTGCTGTCGGCCGTGATCGTGCGGTTCGGCGTGCGGGCCCGGCCGGCGCCGCACGCCGCGACCCCGGCCGAGCAGGGGGCGGTGTGGTCGTGGTGGGGCTCGCTGCGCACCGGGCTGGGCCTGGTGCTGGGCGACCGGCGGCTGCGCGCGCTGCTGGCGCTGGCGTGCGTGGCCGGCTGCTACGTCACGGTGGAGGGCCTGGCGGTGCCCTACGCCGGCGAGATCGGGGAGGGCACCGCGGCGGTGGGGCTGCTGCTCGCGGCCTCCCCGGCGGGCACCGTGGTCGGGACGGTGCTGGTGACCCGGCTCGCCCCGCACGCGCGGCTGAGGCTGCTGGGCCCGCTGGCCGCCGGGGCGTGCCTGCCGCTGGTGCTGTGCGCGTGGCGGCCGGGCCTGGCGCTGACCGCGCTGCTGTGGGCGCTGTCCGGGATGGCCTCGGGCTACCACACGGTGGCGCGCGCCAAGTTCGTCCAGCTGGTGCCCGACCGGCACCGCGGGCAGTGCCTGGGGCTGGCCGTCACCGCGCTGCGCACCGCCCAGGGCGGCGGCATCATGCTGGCCGGCCTGGCGGCGAGCGCGGCGCCGGCGTCCGCGGTCATCGCGGCCTTCGGCGCGCTCGGCGCGGTCCTCGCGGTGACCGCCGCGGCGGCGTGGCAGCGGGCGAGCCGCGTCGCCGTGCCCGGGACGGGCGGGTGAGCCCGGGCGGGCACGGCGACGGGCTGCGCGGCTCGGCCACCGGGAGTCGCGGGTCAGCGCGGGCAGCCGGTTGTGCCGCGGGTCCACTCGTTGCCGCGGAAGGACCACTCGTTGCCGCGGGCGGTCCACTCGTTGCCTCGGAAGGACCACTCGTTGCCGCGCGCGGTCCACTCGTTGCCGCAGAAGTTCCACTCGTTGCCGGGGGTGATGGACATGGGGTGCTCCTCGTTGCTGTTCGTGCGGGGCCGGGTCGTCGCCGCACCCGTACGGGGTCGTGACGTGGGGTGTGCTCGTGATTACCGTGTAGTGATACGTCCCGGGTGCGACCGGTAGAAACCGTATGGGGTACGTGATGAGTGTGAGCGCGGAGTCCGCGCAGCGGCGAATACCGAACTGGCGGCTGAGAGCGGTTCAGCCGTCCCGGTGGCGGCTGTGGGAGCTACCCCGGTCGGTGCTCGTCTACGTGCTGGCCGTCGACGCCACCGCCCTGCTGCTCGTCGCGACCACCACCGCCTCCACCGCCCTCACCACCGGTGACCTGGTGCGTTTCGGCGTGCTGGCCGCCGGCGCCCTGGTGCACCTGGAGGCCGCGCGCGGCATCGAGCGCCTGCGGGAGGTGGCGGCGGGCGGCGTGCCCTACGTCAACCTCAAGTCGCTGTGGGTGTTCACCGGCGTCATCGTGCTGCCGCTGCCGCTGGTCGGGGCCCTGGTGGCGGTCAGCTTCCTGTACTCGTTCCTGCGCGTGGACGACAGCTCCGTCGCCTGCCGCAAGGTCTTCAGCGCCGCCACGTTCGTCCTGGCCTCGGGCCTGGCCGCCGCGGTGCTCGACGCCGCCGGCCACGCCCCCGGCGCGGGCGTGCCCGACGGGCCGGCGGGCGCGCTGGTCCTGGTGGCCGCCGCGATCACCTGGTGGGTGGTCAACTTCGCGCTCGTCGTCGCCGTCCTGGCCCTCAACGACCCCACCGCGCCGGTGCGCACCGCCTTCGGCGACCTCAACGACCAGCTCGTCGTCGCCGCCGCGCTGGGCCTGGGCATCGGCATGGCCGCCCTGCTGGTGCACACGCCGTGGCTGGTGGCCGTGCTGATGACGACCGTGCTGGCGCTGCACCGCGGCTTCCTGCTGCCCCAGCTCCAGCGCCAGGCGCAGACCGACGGCAAGACCGGCCTGATGGAGGCCACCTACTTCGCGCGGATGTGCGCCGCCCGGCTCGACCGCCTGCGCGACCAGGGCGCCACCGCCGTCCTGCTGGTGATCGACCTCGACCGCTTCAAGGACATCAACGACCGGCTCGGGCACGCCGCGGGCGACCAGGTGATCGTCGCGGTCGCCCGCGCGCTGCGCGGCGAGCTGCGCGGCGACGACCTGCTCGGCCGCTTCGGCGGCGACGAGTTCGTGGCCCTGCTGCCCGGCAGCGGCCCGCACGACGTCCACGACATCGGCGCGCGCCTCCTGCGGGCCCTGCACGGCCTGCAGCCCACCGTGACCGCCACGACCGGCGAGGCCCGCCTGCCCGGCCTGACCGCGTCCGTCGGCGCGGCGCTGTTCCCCGCGCACGGCGCCACCGTGGACGACCTGCTGCTCGCCGCCGACACCGCGCAGCAGACCGCCAAGGCCACCGGCGGCGCCCGGCTGGTCCTCGCGCCCCTCCCGCCCGCCGCCGACCCCCTGGCGATGCACGGCTGACGCCCGCCGCGCGTCGGGGCGACCACGCGAGCGCGGCCCGGTCGGGTGACGCCCCCGACCGCGCCCCCGCTCCGGCATCGGGGTGCTTCCCGGTCCGCCGTGCCACGCGGCGGCGTCACGCCACGTACCTTGGGCTGGTGAGCACCGCACCGCCACCGACCGTCACCCTGCACGACCACTTCGCCCGTGCGCTCCCGGAGATGGCCGTCCCCTGGCAGGCCGAGCGCGCCCCCGCGCCACGCCTGCTCGTGCTCAACGAGCCGCTGGCCGCGCAGGTCGGCCTGGACGCCGCGTGGCTGCGCGGTCCCGAAGGGCTGCGCCTGCTGGTGGGCAACGACGTCCCGGCCGGCGCGACCCCGGTGGCGCAGGCTTACGCCGGGCACCAGTTCGGGCACTACTCCCCGCGGCTCGGCGACGGCCGCGCGCTGCTGCTCGGCGAGGTCGACCACGTCGACGGCCACCCGCGCGACCTGCACCTGAAGGGTTCCGGGCGCACACCGTTCGCCCGCGGCGGCGACGGGTTGGCGGTGGTCGGCCCGATGCTGCGCGAGTACGTCGTCAGCGAGGCGATGCACGCCCTCGGGATCCCCACGACCCGCTCCCTCGCGGTGGTGGCGACCGGGCAGCCGGTGCGCCGCGAGACCGTGCTGCCGGGAGCCGTGCTCGCCCGGGTCGCGAGCAGCCACCTGCGGGTCGGCAGCTTCCAGTACGCCCGCGCCACGGGCGACGTCGACCTCCTGCGCCGCCTGGCCGACCACGCCATCGCCCGCCACCACCCCGACGCCGCGGACGCCGGCAACCGCTACCTCGCGCTGTTCGAGGCGGTGCTCGGCGCCCAGGCGTCGCTGGTGGCGCGGTGGATGCTCGTCGGGTTCGTCCACGGCGTCATGAACACCGACAACATGACGATCTCGGGCGAGACCATCGACTACGGGCCGTGCGCGTTCATGGAGGCGTTCGACCCGGCCACCGTCTACAGCTCCATCGACCACGGCGGGCGCTACGCCTACGGCAACCAGCCGCTGGTCGCCGAGTGGAACCTGGCGCGGTTCGCCGAAGCCCTCCTCCCACTGCTGGCCGACGACCAGGAGCGGGCGATCGCGCTGGCGACCGAGGCGCTGGCCGGGTTCCGCGAGCGGTACGGCAGCGCCTGGTCGGCGGGGATGCGGGTCAAGCTCGGCCTGCCCGGCGCGGTGGCGGACGCGGTGGCCGCGCCGCTGGTCGACGACCTGCTCGTCCTGCTGCACGACAACCACGTCGACCACACCTCGTTCCACCGCCGGCTCGGCGCCGCCGCCCGCGGCGACGCCGAGCCGGCGCGCGAGCTGTTCCTCGACCTCGCCGGGATCGACGGCTGGCTGGACCGCTGGCGGGCGCTGGGCCCGGACGCCGGGGCGATGGACCGCGCGAACCCCGCCTACGTCCCCCGCAACCACCTGGTCGAGGAGGCCCTCGCCGCCGCGACGGCGGGGGACCTCGACCCGCTGGGCCGCCTCCTGGAAGCGGTCACCTCGCCGTACGAGGAGCGCCCCGGCCTGGAGCGCTACGCCGCGCACGCCCCGGAGGACTTCGGCGCCTCCTACCAGACCTTCTGCGGGACCTGAGGCCGCGGTCAGAGCGGTTCGTCCGCCAGGTACGGCGGGGCGGGCTCGTACTGCAGCTCGCGGCGGACCCGGCGGGCGTGGTCGCGGCCGTGCAGGCGGCCCACCAGCCAGAGCGCGGCGTCGATCCCGGCGGAGACGCCCTGGCTGGTGACGAGGTCGCCGTCCACGACGTAGCGGGCGTCCCGGACGACCACCACGTCGCCCTGCCGCTCCAGGGCGTCCTCGTAGTCCCGGTGCGTGGCCACCCGCCGGCCCCGCGCGACGCCGGCGGCGTGCAGCAGGAACGCCCCGGTGCACACGCCGGCGACCCACGGGGCCGCCGCGGCCGCCCTGGCGACCCACCCGGTCACCGCGGGGTTGCGGGGCTGGACCACGCGCGCGCCCCGGCCGCCCGGGACGAGCAGCACGTCCAGCGGCGGGTGGTCGTCCAGGACCCGGTCGGGCAGGACCCGCAGGCCCTTGGCGCACCGGACGGGGTCGGGGCGCTCGGCGAGCAGCAGCGCGCCGTCCCCGCCGCCGCGCAGGATCGCGGAGGTGGTGAAGACCTCCCAGGGGCCGGCGAAGTCCAGCTCCTCCACCTCGTCGAAGACGAGCAGGCCGTACGTGGTCATGGTGTCCGCTCCCGGTCCGGGGTCAGTTCCGCGGGTCGTAGTCGTGCCAGCTCGGCTCCTGGCCCATCAGCTGCTCCCAGGTCGGCCACGACCGGCCGGTCTCCTGGCGCACGAGTTCGGCGGGCAGGCTGTACGGCGGGGCCTTGAGCGGGTTGGCCAGCGCCTGGGCCACGACCGCGTTGCGCAGCTCGACCGCGCCGCCCAGGCGGGGCAGCACCCGGTGGACGCGCTCGGCGTAGCCGGCGGGCAGCGGGTGCTCGGCGTCCGGCGTCAGGTCGTAGCCCGCGCCCGCGGTCACCAGCGCGATCTCCGGCCGCTTGCGCTGGGCGACCTCGAAGGTCAGGTGCAGGGCGATCGCGTCCCAGACGACCTCGACGCGGTCGGCGGCCACGCCCCGCTCGGTGAGGAACCGGGCGGCCAGGTCGGCCCCGTCGACGTCGAAGCGCTGGTCGCCGTTGCCCTCCTCGCTGAGCCCGACGTCGTGCAGCACGCACCCCAGGAACAGCAGCTCGTCGTCGTAGTCCTCGTCGGGCCGCCAGCCGCGCTGCTCGCCGAGGAACCGGCCGTAGAGGTAGGTCCTCATGCTGTGGTTGAAGATCGCCGGCCCCTCGACATCGCGGGCGAAGCGCGTCGCGGCGGTGGCCAGTGCGGTGTCCGGGAACGGCAGGTCGCCGTGGATTTCCATGGTCGGTCGGCTTTCCGTGGGAGGCGGGTCCCGCGCGGGCGCGGGCAGGTCGGCGGCCGGGCGGACCGGGCCGGGAGCGGCACGGGGTTCGAGCGACCGCCAACCTTCAAGGTGACTGAAGCCTAGCGCAAGCTTCAACCGTCTTGAAGGTGGGTGGGTCGAACGGGGCGACCGGACCGCCGAGCGGGGGTCGGGTGAAGGGGGGTCGGGTGAAGGGGGGTCAGGCGAGGGGGGTCAGGCGGGGAACGCCGCCCGCACGGCCGCCCCGACCTGCCGCTGCACCGGGTCGGCGGCTTCGCCGAACAGGCGTTCGTCCACGGCGGAGACCGCCTCGCGGGCCCGCTGGAGCAGGCGCGCGCCCTCCGGCGTCAGCTCGATCGTCGACGCGGAACCCGGCCGGGCGTTGAGGTCGCGCACCAGGCCGGCGTTGACCAGCGCCTTCACCGCCGCGTGCACGGACTGCACGGACGTGCCCGACATCCGCGCCAACTCGCTGAACGACGCGCCCGGCACGCCCGAGATGTGCCCGAGCAGCCCCAGCCTGGCGACCGTGAGGTCCAGCGGCGCCAGGGCCGCCCCGAGTTCGTTCTCGATCCTGCGGGCCAGGGCCAGGACGACGATCGAGGTGCTGGACACCGGCGGACGGGTTCGGTCGTTCACGGCCCCAGTCTCCCGCACCCCCGCGACCCGGTCGCCACCGGCGCGGCGCGCCCCGGACCGGTGTCACCGCGGCGGCCCGGTCCCGCGCGGATCGCGGTGGCGCTTCACAGCCGCCGGGCGCGCAGCACCCCGGTCCGCATCGGGAGGGTGAACTCGCCGCGGGCGGTCTCCGGCCTGCCCGCGAGGAAGGCGCGGATCCGGCCCAGCGCGGCTTCCCGCTCCTGCCGCGGCATGACCAGCACCCCGCGCGCGTCGCGAGGGTGGCGACCGGGGAGTCGGCGGTGCGCCGCTGCCCGTGCGGGAACAACGCCTGCTCCGACGAGCCGAACCGGGCGGGCCCACCGGCCTCCGGCAGGTGCGCGCCGGCCGTCTCGACGCGCCGGCCGGCGGGCGAGTCGCGCGGGCCGATGGCCGCGCTCCCGCCGACCCCGGCGAGCCCGGCGACCCACTCGACCCCGTCGTCCACGACGTTCCACAGGCCGGCCAGGACGCCGCCGGGTGCCAGGACCCGGGCGATCTCGGGCCCCGCGACGGCCATGTCGAACCAGTGCAGGGCGTTGCCGGCCAGCACCGCGTCGACCGACGCGGCCGGCAGCGGCACCGCCTCGGCGCTGCCCGGCAGGGCGCGCACGCCCGGCAGCGAGCGGCGCAGCTCGGCGAGCATCGCCGGGTCCGGCTCGACCGCGACGACCTCGACCCCCAGCGCGACCAGCGCGGCGGTCAGCTTGCCGGTGCCGGCCCCGAGGTCCAGCACGCGGGGACCGGGCGCGGGGACCGGCGCCCAGCGCACCGCGGCGACCGCGTAGCCCGGGCGGTGCTCGGCGTAGGCGGTCGCCGCCGCCCCGAACGACGAAGCGTGGCGCAGCCGTTCGTCCTCGTCCACGCCCGCCACCGTATCGACGCCGCCGGCACGGGACCACCCCGTCGGCGGTGGCCGGTCAGGCGCCGGCCGACAGGGCGGTCAGGGCCGCGTGCACCATCGTCCGCACCCCCACCGCGATCGCGCGCTCGTCCAGCCGGAACCCGGGCTGGTGCAGGTCGCACTGCGGGCCCTCCCCCGACCACACGCCCAGGCGCGCGTAGGAGCCGGGCACGTGCTCCAGGTACCAGCCGAAGTCCTCGCCGCCGGAGGACTGCGCCGTGGGCACCAGCGCCGCCGGCCCGACGGCCGCCTCGACGGCGCTCTGGAGCATCAGCGTGCTCGTGGCGTCGTTGTCGACCACCGGCACGGCCGGGAGGTGGTCGAGCCGGTACCGCACGCCCAGCGGTTGCAGCAGGGAGTCGACGATCTCCTCGACCAGGCCGGTGAGCTGCGCGCCGACCTTCGAGTCCCCGGTGCGCAGGGTGCCGCGCAGGGTGCCCTCGCACGGCGTGCCGCAGTCGGTCCCCGGGGCGTCCATCAGGCCCCAGGCGAGCACCGTGCCGGCGCGCGGGTCGACGCGGCGGGCCAGCATGGACGGCAGGCCCGTGGCCACCACGCCCAGCCCGTGCACCACGTCGGTGTGGACGTCGCCGTGCGGTTCGGGGTGCGCCGACAGCTTCAGCTCGATCATGTCGCACGCCGAGGTCACCGGCCCGACGCGGGTGCCCACGGTGCCGACGGTCAGCTTCGGGTCGCAGTGCAGCCCGAAGATCCGCTCCACGCCCTCCAGGCCGCCGGCCGCGATGACGTCGTGCGCGCCGCCCGGCTCCTCCTCGGCGGGCTGGAACAGCAGGCGGACGCGACCGGGCAACTCGGGCGCGGACGCCAGCGCCGCCGCCGCGCCGAGCAGGATCGCGGTGTGCGCGTCGTGCCCGCAGGCGTGCGCCACGCCGGGGATCCAGGACTTGAACGGCAGGTCGACGCCCTCGGTGACGGGCAGGGCGTCGATGTCGGCGCGCAGCGCCACGCACCGCGGGCCCGAGCCGACCTCGGAGATGACCCCGGTGTCGATGGGCAGCACCCGCGCGCCCAGCCCCACCGACCGCAGGACGCCGACGATCGTGCGGGTGGTGCGGAACTCCCGGCGCTTGAGCTCCGGGTGGGCGTGGAGGGCGCGCCGCCAGGCGATCACCTGGCCGAGGTTGGCGGCGAGCCAGGCGTCCAGCCACGCCGGGCCCCGGCCCGCGCCGAGGTCGACCACCGGCGCGGCGAGGTCGGGGCCGGCCGCGGTGCCGGGGGCCACCGCGGTGACGCCGTCGGGCAGGGCGGTGGCGCTCCCGGGCGCCGCGGTGGGACCGGCGGGCGCGATGCCGCCGGGCGCGGGGGCCTCGGGGGTGCCGCCGCCGGGCGCGATGGAGCCGGAGGTGGTGGGGCCGGACGTGGCGGCACCGGAGGTGGTGGGGCCGGACGTGGCCGCGGGCCCCGCGGGGGCGGTGCCGGGCGTGGGCGGGGCGCCGCCGGGAGCCGCGCCGGCGCTGCCCGGCGTGGCGGTGGCGGCCGACCGCGGCAGGAGCTCGTTCGGGACGAAGTTCATGGCTGGCCGTTCTTCCAGGGCGGGGCCCGCCTCGGAGGGCAGGCGGAGCACCGTGCCCCTGGCATCTTCACCCACCCGTCGGGCAAGATCCACAGCAGGAGTGACATTCGATTCTTTCGGGTAGTGATGTCACGCGTGCGTGTCACCACCGGCCCGCGCGCCCGCCGGCGGATCGCGGCGGGACGTGGCCCGACCGGTCTTTCGGAGAGGGTGAGGCGAGATGCCGTCGAGCACCACCGAGTCGCTCAGCCGAGCAGAACTCGCGTCCCTGTTCACTAAATCGGGTGAAACTCGGGAACTGATCGGGGTGGAGATCGAGAACGCCGTGGTCGACCCCGAAACCGGGATGGCCGCGCCTTACGCCGAGCGCAACGGTGTGCGCGACCTCCTGCGGGTGGTGCAGGCCGAGACCGGCGGCGAACCGCTGCACGACGGCGAGCACCTGACGGGCGTGCGCACCGGCGACGGCACGGAGGTCACCCTGGAGCACGGCGGGGCGCTGGAGTACGCCTCGCCGCCCGTCGCCGACCTGGCGACCGCCGTCACCGGCCTGCGGCAGGCGGTGGACCACCTCGCCGAGGTCGCGCGCGGCCTCGGCCTGGCCGTCCTGCCCGGCGCGAACCTGCCGTTCAACCGGTTGGCGGACGTGCCGTGGGTGCCCAAGCCGCGCGGCGCGCTCATGCGCGGGTTCTTCGACGACCTCGGCGACGCGGGCTCGCTGGGGCAGGTGGTCATGGCGCTGACCCTGTCCACGCAGGCCACGCTCGACTACACCTCGGCCGACGACCTGGCGGAGAAGGTGCGGGTGCACGTCGCCGCGTCGCCGGTCGTGGCCGCGCTGTTCGTGAACTCGCCCCTGGAGGGCGGCGAGCTGACCGGGTTGCAGTCGCGGCGCTGCCAGGGCTGGCTGAGGACCGATCCGCGGCGCTGCGGCCTGCTGCCCGTCGGGCTGCGGGACCGCATGACCGCCGAGGACTTCGTGGAGTGGGCGCTGGGCCTGCCCATGATCTACCACCGGACCGCCGACGGCGCCTACCGCGCGGCGGGCGGGAGCGCCTTCGGCGAGCTGCTGGAGCGCGGTTTCCCCGACGGCTCGATGCCCACCTGGGACGACTGGACCTCCCACCTGTCGCAGGTGTGGACCGACGTGCGGGTGCGCCGCACGCTGGAGCTGCGCGCCGCGGACGGCCCCGCCTACCCGCACGTCCAGGCCGTGCCCGCGCTGTGGGTGGGCCTGACCTACCACCGGCCGTCCCGCCTGGCCGCGTGGGAGCTGCTGCGCCACCACACCGCCGCGGAACTGCGGCAGGCGATCCGGGACGTGCCCGCGCGGGGGCTGTCGGCCGCGGTGGGCGGCGTGCCGGTGCGCGAGCTGGGGCGCGAGCTGCTGCGGCTGGCGCGCGCCGGGCTGGCCGCCCGCGTGGCCGCCGGGCTGGAGCGCGCGGAGGTGCTGGGCTACCTCGACCCGGTCGAGGAGGTCGTCGAGACCGGGACCACCTTCGCCGACCGGGTGATCCGGCGCTGGGAGGGCGAGTTCGGCCGCGACCCCGCCCGTTACGTGGCCGCGTACCGGGTGTAGCAGTCGGGCCGGGCCGGGAGCGGCGGGGCCGTTCGGGCCGGGGGCGCTTAGCCGCATCGGCGGTGGGAACCGGCGGCGGGACCGGGCACCGTTCCCCCAGCGGGACGGGCCGATCGGGCCCTCCCGCCCCCTGCCACCCGATGAGAGGAAACCCGTTGGCCTCCCCTGCCGGAAAACCGCTCCGGGTCGCGCTCGCGCTGCTCGGCCTGGCGGTCGTGACCGCCCTCGCGCCCGCCGCGCTCGCCGACCAGTCCTCGTCGGCGCAACCGCCGGACCCCGTCGCGCCGACCACGGCCACGGCCACCGCGCCCACGACGACGTCCACCGGACCCACGAACACCGGCCCGACCACCACCGCGCCGACCGACGTGACGACGACCGCCTACCCGCCCTCCACCACCTACCCGCCGACCACCACCTCGCACCCCTCGGCGCCACCGCCCAGGCCGGGTGAGAACTTCGCCCTGTCCGGCAAGGCCACCGCGTCGTCCACGTTCACGGGCTACTCGGCCGCCAAGGTCAACGACGGCGACACCAGCACGCTGCTGGGCGGCGAGCACAGCTGGGCCAACGACATCGACCGGTCGCCGACGACCAACCCGGAGTGGGTGTTCGTCCGCTGGCCCCACCGGCGCCCGGTGAGCCGCGTCGTCGTCCACACCACCGACGGCTACGAGCTGCGCGACTTCGACGTGCAGGTGCTGCACGAGGACGAGGGCTGGTGGGACACCGTCCGCACCTACAACTACAACACCTCCGACGAGCTGACGGTGCGGTTCCCGCCGCGCAGGACCAAGGGCGTCAAGATCCTGGCCAAGGTCGGCCCCTCGCACCAGCCGACGTACACCAGGGTCAACGAGATCCAGGTGTTCGCGCGGTGAGCCGCGCCCGGCCCGGCGCCCGGCCGCGCCGCCGGGCCGGACGGCCGACTTCTGTCCATTGTGGACGCCAAGGCACACCGCCGGGGAACCGACGGCCGTCCTGCCGGCGGTGGATCGCGGTCGGTGCTTGACGAGCGGACCGATCACCCGACTCGGCGACGGCTTGTCCGATGTGGACGGACAAGCCCCGGCGAAGCGCCCCCGCGGTCGGGTGGACCCGACCGGTGGCCCGCGGCCGGCCCGCGGTCACCAGTGGCCGAAGCGCACCGCCTCGGTGAAGTCCCGGCGCTTGCGGGTCCACGACGAGGTCGGGATCGGCGGCTCGTCGGCGGGGTGCCCGATCGCGATCGCGCCGATCGGCACGTGGTCGGCGGGCACGCCGAACTCGGCGCGCAGCGGGTCGAAGTCCTCCGCGCCGATGCCGAAGTACACCGCGCCGAGCCCCTCGTCGACGGCCGTCTGGAGGATGAGCAGCACGGCCATCCCGGTGTCGATGTGCCAGAACGGGACGGGCCAGTGGTGCTCGCCGCGGTCGGTCCACCCCTTGTCCGGCTCCGCGTACCGGTCGAGGTAGGCGTCCTTCACCGCGAAGGCGATGACCAGCACGGGCGCGACCTTGACCGAGTCGAAGGTCCACAGCTGCGCGACCAGCCCGTAGAAGCGCTCCCGCTCCGCGCCCCGCAGCACGAGGAACCCCTGCCCCTGGGAGAACCCGGCCGACGGGCCGCGCTGCGCGTTGCGCATGATCCGCTGCACGCTCGCGTCGGCGACCGGCTCGTCGGTGAAGTTGCGCACCATGCGCCTGCGGCGCACCACGTCCTGGAATTCCACGGTACTCCCGGGGTAGATCGGCAGCGACGGCGTCCGTGGCGCCGCCCCGACCCGGCCGGGCAGCGCCACCGGTCCATCGTCGCGCCGGTGGAGCCCGCGGGACAAGCCGCCGATCGGGAACCGCCGCGCACCGGCGCCGGGCCGGTTCAGGCCGGGACGACCGGGTCGCCGAGCCCGATGCTGCCGGGCGCCAGCACCGTGGCCAGGGCGTCCAGGCGGGTGTCGTGCGCAGCGCTGATCACCTTGAGCACCGCGGACGAGTGCGGCAGGCCGGGCTGGGCCTCGTTGACCATGACGCAGCGCTCGCTGGCGCGCACGAACCCCACCCGCGTCGTCCCGCCGATCACCGCGCTGCGGCCCAGCCAGTCGTCCTCCACGAACGGCGGGGTGCCCGGCGGGGTGCGGACCACGACGTTGCAGCGGAACCGCCGCTCGTCCACGGCCACGCCCGGCACCGCCCGCCGCACCCAGTCCAGCGTCGCGGTGGTCACCACGCTCACCGGCAGCTGGTCGAAGTGCGAGATCCCGGCTTCGCGCGCCAGGGACACGTCGTCGCGGCGCAGGTAGGCCCGCAGGTAGGCGTCGGCGTCGGGCACCGGCCGCCCGTCCGGGTCGAGCAGTTCCGGCTCGTCCTCACCCCGGTACCGCGAACCCAGCAGCAGCAACCCCGGCATCCGCCGGAACCGCCGGGTGTTCTTGCCCGACCCGAACTTGCCGTTCGCGTCGCGCACCGCCCAGAGCCGGTCGCCGACCACACCGCGCGGCTCGACCTCCACCCGCGTCAGCCGTTCACCGCCGGTCGACTTGATCGGATAACGCCACAGCGCTTCCACCACTCCCCACACGGGCACACCCTAGCCGGCGCCGATCGCGGGCACCCACCCGGACGACGGCGAGCCCGGTCCGGCGCGACTGTCCGCAGTGGACGGTCGCGCCGGCCGGGCTCGTCGTCACCCCGCGATCGCGGACCGCCCCGAGGATTCCGCGCCGATCCCGGGAAAAACCGGGAAGCGCGCCGATCGCCCCATCCGGTGACACGCCGCGACCGATTCCCGCTGCCCCGCGCCCGTTCACGCCGACCGGCGGCCGGCCGTTGCGCGAAGGACGGCCGGCCGCCGGTCGGGCGAGCCCCCGAGGGGCGCCCTCAACGGCGTGCGCTCACGCCTTGCACTCGCTGAAGACGACGATCCCCAGCTTCTTCTCCTCCGCCTTGGTGCAGGTGTAGGCGATGCCCTCGATGCCGGCCAGCTTGGCCTCGAACCCGTCCTGCGCGGCCCGCTGCCCGGCGCCGCACATCAGGCCGACCGGCCCGGTGACCTGGGCGGGGTCCAGGCCCTCGGCGGCCAGGGCGGACTGCCCCTGGTCGGAGGAGGCGCTGGCCAGCGCCGAGCACTCGTAGGACTTGCCCGCCGGGTCCTGCGGCGGCGCGTCGGCCGAGGCGACGCCGCCGCCGAGGACCGAACCGAGCGCGATCACCGCGAGGAACGCCTTGTGCTTGTTCGTCATCATGGTCTCCACTCATCCTGGGTCGGGTGTTGCACCAGGCCGTGGATTACCCGCCGCGACCGCCCGGATTCCCCATTCGCGGAAGCCCCCACCGACGGGCGGCTGAACCCGACGATGTGGTGTCGCAAAGAAATCCGAATGGCCAATCAATCGACGTACCGCGACGGCGTTAACCCGTTCCAGAGCCACTCCGGTGTGAAACGGGCACGACGCCGTCACACCCGCCCGCTGCCGAGGCAGACGAACGGGCGGCGCAGCGGGTCGGCGGCGACCGCGTCCGCCAGCGCCGCGGCGGGCTGCGCGCCGGCGGCCCGCGAACCGCTCGCCAGCAGCGCGCTGGCGAACCCGAGGGGCTCGTCGCCGGAGCGGATGCGGTTGAGCGCCAGCTCGCAGGACGCCAGCACGACCTGCCGGGGCGGGTCGGCCACCCCGTCCAGCTCGTGCGCGTACAGCGGGCCGTCGTCGAGTTCCAGGCGGGAGAACAGGGCGTTCTCCGGCTCGTGGACGCCGTGCGCGGCGAAGTGCGCGATCTCGGCGCCCTCCAACGCCCCGAGCACGGCCGACACGGTGGCCCGCTCCCCGCACAGCAGCGCGGCGGAGGTGCGGTGCGCGCCCAGCCCGTCGACCTCGCCGACCGCGGCGGGCAGGCCGGGGCCGCGCACCAGCACGGTCCGGCCGGTCGACCGGCGCTCGACGCGGTCCGCGGCCAGCCACGCGGTCGCGGAGGGAGCCACGGCCACGGGCCGCCCCCGCAGCGCCGGCAGCACGCCCCACGGCACCGCGTACAGCGCGCCGGTCGGCACGACCACCAGCTCCCGGTCGCCGACCAGCCCGGCCAGCGGCCCGATCAGCTGCCCGTCGAGGCGGTCCGCCTGCCGGCGGGCCGACACCGCCACCACCCGGGCCGGCGCGTCGGGCAGGTGGTCCGGCGCCAGGGCGTCGAGGTCGGCGTTGAGCACCCGGGCGCTCTCCGCGGCGCGCCCGGCCGACCCGAGCCGCGCCAGCCGGACCCGGGAGCCGACCACGACGACCGCCACCAGCGAGTCCGCCGAGGACGCGAAGCTGACCAGGGCGCGGTCGCCCAGCCGCGCCGCCACCTCGGCCAGGGCGGCGACCGGGCGCGGCCTGCCCCACCGGCCGCTGTGCCAGCCGAGCCGGTTGGCCTCGCGGAGGCGTTCGGCGCGCCGGGCGCGCAGCGCGGCGGTCGGGTGGCCGTCGTGCTCGGCCTGGTGGATCGACTGGGTGAGGCTGCGCACCTCGGCGATCCGCTCGGCCAGTTCGGGGTTCCCGGCGCGGACCAGCGGCTCGTAGCGGTACAGCTGCGCCCGCGTCCGCTCCAGCCAGGCGAACAGCCGGCGCGCGTCACCGCCGCCGAGCACCAGGCGGACCGCCAGCTCGGCCAGCTCCCGGCCGTGCAGCGCCGTCCCCGACAGCAGGTCCAGCCCGCCCATCCGGTCGCGCACGTGGTCCAGCTCGGTCAGGCCGGCCCTGATCTCGGCCAGCGCCGCGCCGCCCGCGCGCGACGGCCAGCTCCGCCCGGCACAGGCGGCGCAGCATCCGGTGGTCGACGGGGGCCAGCCGCCCCGGCCGGGGCACCCAGGCGAGCAGGCGCTCGGCCTCCTGCGGGTCGCCCCGCCGCAGCTCCAGCCGCGCCGCCAGCAGGCGCGCGAGCGCGGCCTGCTCCGCCAGCCGGGGCACGGGCAGCGCGTCGGCGAACCGGGCCGCGCGCCGGGGCAGCGACCGGGTCGCCCGGTCCGACCGCAGCGCCGCCTCCGCGTCGACGCGCAGCCCCAGCAGCGTCGCGTTGGCCACGCAGGTGGCGCAGCCCCACCGGCGCATCCGCCGCCGGGCGCAGGTCGCCATGGCGTGGGCCAGCTCCCCGTCCCCGGTCAGGTGGGCGGCCACCGCCCGGCACAGCTCCACGTCGGCGAGGTCGCGGGTGACGCTGTGCTCGGCGCGCATCCCGGGCAGCACCAGGTCGAGCTGGTGGCCCGCCTCCTCGGCGAGCCCGGCGGCCAGCAGCGCCTGCGCCCGGTGCAGGCCCAGCAGCGCCGGCACCGGCAGGCCCTGCGCGCGGTAGGAGCGCTCGCTGCTCTCGTAGCGCCGCAGGGCCGCCGGGACGTCGCCGACGCGCAGGTCCAGGCGCCCCAGGGCGTGGCTCACGTCGGCCGCCCTGGCCCACAGGCCGTGCTCGGTCGCCAGCGCCACGGCCCTGGTCAGGTCCTGCCGGGCCGCGGCGACCGAACCGAGCCTGGTGTGCGCGGCGCCCCTGCTCCACAGGGTCTTGACGACCGGCTCGACCAGCCGCGGTCCGGGCTCGCCGCCCGCGAGCCGGCGCTCCTCGCCGTCCAGCGCGGAGTCCAGGGCGGCCACGCCGTCCTCGATCAGGCCCGCGTTGAGCAGCAGCAGGCCCCGGCGGCCAGAGCCCGCCGACCCGGGTCCCGGTCGACGGGCTCCGCCTTCCGCGAGAGGATCAGTGGTCGGGCGGCGTCTGGACGCACCCGTTGCCCGAGCACAGCGGCGACAGCTCGTCGCCCTCGTGCGAGTGCTCCTGCCCGTGCTGCTCAGCGTGCTCTTCCGGCTGGGCCTCCGGCGCGGCCGGAGCGCTCGCGCTGCGCGCGACGGGCTTGCGCAGGAGTTCCTTCTTGCAGGCGCTGCGTCGCCGCGTGGCGCGCGGTGACCGGCGCGGTGGGCCGGCCGGAGGAAGCGGCGCGTCAGCGCTTCCGCGCGGTGGCCCGGTCGGCCAGCCCGATCAACCGCCCGCGGGCGGTCGGGTCGAGCGGCACGCGGGTGAGCGCCCGCAGCCCCCGGGCCGTCAGCACGGCGATGCGCCGCTCCACCGCCGCCACCGCGCCGAGGTCGTGCAGCAGCTCCCGCACCGCGTCGGCGTCGACCTCGCCGCCGTCCAGGCAGCGGCGCAGCTCCCGGACCGCCTCGGGCCGGTCGGCCGCGCGCGCCAGTTCCAGGGCGACGGCCATCAACGGCGTCCGCTTGCCCTCGCGCAGGTCGTCCCCGACCGGCTTGCCGGTGACCTCCTCGTCGCCGAACACGCCCAGCAGGTCGTCGCGCAGCTGGTAGGCCACCCCGACGTCCCGGCCGAACGCGCACAGCGCCCCGGTGACCTCGGGCGCGGCATCGGCCAGCGCGGCGCCCAGGTGCAGCGGGCGCTGCACGGTGTAGGAGGCCGTCTTCAGCCGCGCCACGCGCAGCGCCCGCTCCAGCGACTCCTCCCGCCGCGCGCCCGCCAGCAGGTCCAGGTGCTGACCGGCGATCATCTCGGTGCGCATCGCCTGCCACGGCTGCCACGCCCGGACCAGCGCGTCGGCCGGCAGCCCGGCGGTGACCAGCGCGTCGTCCGCCCAGGCCAGCGCCAGGTCGCCGACCAGGACGGCCGCGCAGTCGCCGTAGTGCTCCGCGTCGCCCGCCCACCGGCCGGCCGCGTGGCGGGTGGCGAACGTGCGGTGCGCGGTGGCGCGCCCCCGGCGGGTGGCCGAGCGGTCCATGACGTCGTCGTGCACCAGGGCACAGGCTTGCAGCAGCTCCAGGGCGATCAGCGCGCGCAGCACCGCCTCGGCTCGCGGGCCGCGCGACTCGCCGCCGGCGGCGCGCCAGCCCCACCAGGCGAACGTCGGGCGCAGCCGCTTCCCGCCGGACAGCACCAGGGCGGACAGCTCGGCGACGAGGTCGGCGGCGGGCTCGGCGTGCGGCCGGTGGCGCAGGAACGCCTCCAGCCCCTCACGCAGGAGCCGGGGCAGCGCGTCGTCGACCGGGGGCTGCTCACACGGGTCGATCGCACTCGCCAGCGACATGCCGTCTCCTCACCGTCCGCGTCAGGCATGAGCTAAGCAGCGCGCCCGGCGCGCTGCATGACGAGCGCACCCGTTGTGCGGGACGTCTCGCGCGGACATAGCGTTGGTCCCGTGCTCCCCGGGAAGGACTCGAACCCGATGTCGGTCGACCGCGAACTCGACGCCGCCGCGATCACGGACCCCGCGCTGCGGGCGGCGTACCAGCGGTGCCGCGCGCTCAACGCCGTGCACGGCCGAACCTACTACCTCGCCACCCGGCTGCTGAGCCCCGGCCGGCGGCCGGCGGTCCACGCGCTCTACGGGTTCGCCCGCTGGGTCGACGACATCGTGGACGAGGTGCACGACGGCCGGACGCCGGACGAGCGCGCCGCCGAGCTGGCCCGGCTCGACGCGGCGCTGGCCGAGGGCCTGGCGACCGGCTCCGGCCCGCACCCGGTGGTGGCGGCCGTCGTGGACACCGCCCGCCGCTACGGCATCCCGCACCGCCACTTCCACGACTTCATGGCGTCCATGCGGATGGACCTGACCGTCACCGACTACGCGGACTACGCGGCGCTGTCCCGGTACGTGCACGGGTCCGCGGCCGTCATCGGGCTCCAGGTCCTGCCGGTGCTGGGCACCTGCGTCCCCCAGGAGGAGGCCGAGCCGGCCGCCGCGGCGCTGGGCGTGGCGTTCCAGCTGACGAACTTCCTGCGCGACGTGGGGGAAGACCTCGACCGGGGTCGCGTGTACCTGCCCGCCGACGAGCTGGCGGCGTTCGGCGTGGACCGGGAGCTGCTGATGTGGGCGCGCCGGTCGGGCCGCACCGATCCGCGCATCCGGCGGGCGCTGGCGCACCAGGTGGCGCGCACGCGGGCGGTGTACCGGGAGGCCGAGCCGGGGGTGGGGATGCTCGCGCGCCGGTCGCGGCCGTGCGTGGACACCGCGTTCCGGCTGTACGGGCGGATCCTGGACCTGATCGAGCAGGCCGACTACGACATCGTGTCGCGCCGGGTCGTGGTGTCCCGGCGCGGGCGGCTCGCGGTGGCGCTGCCGGCGTTCGCCCGAGCAGCCCTGGCCGCCGCGGGCTGACCCGCCGTGCCGGCTCCCCCCGCACCTGGTTCCCGGCACCGGTTTCCCGGTGCCGGCCGATCGCCGCTTCGGCCGATCCCCGGGCGCGTCGTTCCCGGTGGGGCCGGCTCCCCGTGCCGGTCGACCGCCGGGCGTGCCGGTCGACCGCAATGCGCATCGACCACCGTGCGCATCAACCACCGTGCGCACCAACCACCGTGCGCACCAACCACCGTGCGCATCGACCACCGTGCGTGCCGACTGGTCGGCGACGCCGGCAGGTCGGCGGTGCCGGCAGGTCAGCAGCACCGGCAGGTCGGCGGTGCCGGCGGGTCAGCAGCGCCGGCTGGTCGGCGGCGCCCCGGCCGGTCCGCCCCCGTCCGGAGCACCGGAACCGTCCGAAGTGGAGGCTGGATGTCAGAACGCATTCCGCTGCGGTTGTTCCGCAGCCGCCCCTGGCCCGAGCAGGAGCCGACGTGGCGGGACGCGAAGCCCGCGCTGATCGAGGCCGCGCTGAAACGGGCGCAGGCCAAACCTTCGGGGAACTGGTTCGTGGTGGCCGGGAGCCGGGAGGTCAAGGCCGACGCGCCGTTCGGGCGGACCGTCGCCGGGCGGGAGGTCGTGCTGTGGCGCGACCGGGAAGGCCGGCTGCGGGCGGGCGCGGGCGAGTGCCCGCACCTGGGCGCGCCGCTGTGCGACGGCGCGGTGCACGACGGGCGGTTGGTGTGCCGGTGGCACGGGTTGGCGCTGGACGGCCGGAAGTTCGGCGCGTGGAGCCCGTACCCGGCTCATGACGACGGCGTGCTGGCGTGGGTGCGGCTCGACGACGTCGGCGGCGAGGAGCCGCTGCCGGAGCCGGTGCTGCCGGAACGGCCGCCGCAGGGGTCGGTCGACGCGGTGATGACGGTGATCGGCCGGTGCGAGCCGGACGACGTGGTGGCCAACCGGCTGGACCCGTGGCACGGCGCCTGGTTCCACCCGTACTCGTTCGCGAACCTGCGGGTGGTGGACGCGGCGTCGGAGGCGGACGACCGGTTCCTGGTGGAGGTGACGTTCCGGTTGGCGGGTCGGGTCGGCGTGCCGGTCCTGGCGGCCTTCACCTGCCCCGAACCCCGTACCGTCGTGATGCGCATCGTGTCCGGCGAAGGCGAGGGCAGCGTGGTCGAGACACATGCCACGCCCCTGTCGCCCGGTCGGGACGGCGCGGCCCGGACGGCGGTGATCGAAGCGACCATCGCGCACTCGGCACGCCGCGGCTTCGCCCTGGCCCGCCCCGCCGCACCAGTACTGCGCCCGCTGATGCGCTGGGCGGCGGCCCGCCTCTGGCGCGACGACCTGGCCTACGCCGAACGCCGCTACGCCCTGCGCAGCACCGGCCGCCTACCAACCTGACCAGCACTCACACCATTGATCAACTCCGCCCCACCCTTCAAGACGACCGGTCAACTAACTCACCTCCCCATTAGTTGACCGGTCGTCTCACACCAACACCCGCCAACCCGTAACCCAAGATCACCTCAACACACCAGTAGTTGACCAGTCATCTCCACCTAGTGTGCCGAAAAAGCCTTCACCCACTCCACCACACTGCGAATGACAAGGTAGTTGACCGGTCGACTCTACTATGGAGCCAGCAGACAAGCCTTGATCAACCCAGAGGCCGCCGGTCGCAGAGCAGCCGACCACAGGGCCGCCAGGCCGCAGAACCACCGCCAAGTCGCAGAACCACCGCCGGACCGCAGAACCACCGCCGGGTCGCCGGTCGCAGGGCCGCAGAGCCACCGGACCGCCTGAGCCGCCAAGCCGCTTGAGCCACAGGGCCGCTTGGACCACCGGACCGCTTGGGCTGCCTGCGCCGCTCGGGTCACCCGGGTTGCGGGTTGTGGCCCCATTTGCGTGCGATCGCGCGTAGCAGGGGCACCCGGCCCGCGGTCGGCACCGACCACAGCGGGGTGCCTGCGACGCCCCAGCGGCGCAGCAGGTGGTTCGCCGCGGCGAAGCCGGTGGTGGCCGCGCGTTCCATCAGGGCGACCGGCAGGTCGATCCGCACCAGGTCCCCTGCCGGCACCAGGAACGGTTCCGGTGTCGGCACCGGGGGGCGGTGGGGGAAACCGCCGGGTGGGAACAGCGGGCAGTCGGCGCGCAGTTCGTGCCGCTCGTCCACGACCCGGGCCGCCTTGGTCTCCGGGTACACCTCGTGCAGCTGCTCCAGCAGCAGCCCGCGCGCCGCCGCGCCGTCCACCTCGTCCGGCAGCGAGTAGCCGTGCAGCTCGACCACCGCCCCGCCCGTCCGCGACGCCCACGCCCTCGCCTCGTGCTCGTACCGGTCGAGCACCGACACGTTGTCCAGCAACCCGTACCCGCTGGTGCCCACGAAACCGGGCCGGTCCGCCGCCACCGGTCGGTCCAGCCAGTACCGGGACACCAGGAACCGCGGCGCGGTCTCCAGCCGGGCCACGTCGGCGCGCCACGGCCGGTCCCCCAGCTCCGGCGAGGACTCGACCACCCGGCGCAGCCCGCGCACGTCCAGGGCCAGCACCACCGCGTCCGCCGCGATCACCCCGCCATCCGCGGTCGCCCCGCCGAGCGCGGCAGCCGCGCTCGCCGAGTGCACGGTGAACCGCTTCGGCCCGCCGCGCGACACCGCCGTCACCTCGACCCCGGTGCGGACGGTCGCGCCGAGGTCGGTCAGGCGTCGCCCGAGCGGGTCCCACAGGCGGTGCGGGAACGGGTCGGCGGCCACGTCGAACAGCAGGCCCTCGCTGGAACCCAGGAAGTAGGTGTGGAACATCGTCACCAGCTCGGCGGCCGACATCCGGCTCGGGTGGGCGAAGAAGCTGCGCGAGAACACCTCGAACGCCGGCGCTTGCGCGGCCTCCGGGAAGCGCAGCCGCGCCAGGTAGTCGGCGGCGTCCAGCCGGTCCAGCTCGTGGTAGGTGCGCGGGACCGAGACGTCCAGCAGCGGCAGCGCCACCCGGGCGTCCACGTCGCGCAGGTCGCGCCACCGGAAGGTGCGGCTGCGCGCCAGGAACCCCAGCGCGTTCCACGGCACGGCCGTCGGCAGCCCGGCGAAGCCGTCGCGGTGCCCGTCCGCGTGCCACAGCGGGTAGTCCGGCAACCCGACGAGCGCGTCCCCGTGCGGGTCGACGCGGCGCAGCAGCGCCCGCAGGTTGTAGTACTGCCGGAAGAACGCGTGGAAACCGCGCGTCATGGTCGCCGCGCTGCCGTCGGCCAGCCTGGTCGGCCACCCGCCGGCCCGGCCGCCGAGGTGGTCCTCCCGCTCGCACAGCACCACCCGCGCGCCGCGCTCGGCCAGCGACGTCGCCGCGGCCAGCCCGGCGATGCCGCCACCCACCACGACCACGACCGGCGGGCTGCCCGTGAACGACGGCCGCCCGGCCGGCCCGTCGATCCGCACCGCCTTGCGGTCACGGCGCGCCATCGGCCGCCTCACCCTCCGCGCACCCGACGAACGTGTGCACGATCCCGCGCTGCCACCCCGTCGCGGTGCCGCTGCGCACTTGGCGGAAACCGTTGCGCCGCAACCGCTCCCGCAGGGCGCACGCGCCGTCGAAGCGCAGCACGCTGCGCCACAGGTAGGTGTAGAGGCTCCGGTCGCGCGTGACGGCCCAGCCGCCGGGGATCACCACCGCCCAGCACACGGCGGTCCAGATCGCCCGCCGCAGCGGCGAATCCGCCACCGAGTACTCGTGCAGCACCAGCCGCCCACCGGGGCGGAGCAGGTCGCGCACCGCGCGCAGGGTCGGGTCCGGGTCGGCCAGGTTGCGCACCAGGTACGCGGCGAACACGGCGTCGAACGGGCCGGTGACACCGGCTCCGGCCAGGTCCTCGGCCCGCGCGCGGACGAACGAGACGTTGGCGGGCCAGGACTTGGCCCGCGCTCGGGCCAGCATCCCCTCCGACGCGTCCACCCCGACGATCTCCGCGTGCGGCGCGACCGCCAGCAGCGCGGCCGTGGACGCGCCCGTGCCGCAGCCCAGGTCGAGCACCCGCGCGCCCGAGGCGGGCAACCGCAGGGCGGCGGCCGACCGGCGCAGGGCCTCGTGGTAGCCCGGGTTCATCCCGACCAGCAGGTCGTACCCGGACGCCGCGCCGTCGAACGCGCCGGGCACCTCCGCCACCCGCAACCGGCGCGTCACGCCGACTCCCGTCCCCGTGGCGGCAACGCCACCATCGAGAAACCGGACAAGAAGTCCTCCACCGGAACATCCCGGGGCAACCGCACACCGCCGACCGCCCGCTCGGCGCACCGCACGCCCGGCGCGCCCGGCTCGGACGGCCGACCGCCGTCCGGCATGGCGAGCACGATCCCAGCGCCACCAACACAGGGCACTGCCCCACCCACGCCCCACCCGCTCACGCGCCCGACCTCGCCGGCCGGGAGGGCCACCGGTGGACGCCCACCGGCTCCGGCACAGCGGTCGACGCCAGGCACGCCGCCGGCACCGCCAGGTACTGCCAACGATCCATCGCGTCCTCCGCCCGACCAGTGCCCGGTAGCCCCGTGGATCACCGTAGGGTGACCGCCGCCCGTGCGCATGGCGGCGCGGGCCACGCCCCTTCGGCCGGCCGTGCACCGCGCTCCCGGCATGAGCGCTGCTCCCGGCATACGCACCGCGCCCACGGCATGTGCGCCGCACCCGGCCACGCCCCCATAGGCGCCGAGGCACGCCCTTCCCCGGTGTGACGGGCCGGTCGGCGACGTGTCGCGCCGACCGGCGGTGTGCCGCACCCTATGAGCGGTGTGCCGCGCACGCGGGCGGGTACCCGTGGCACCGGAACGACGGACTGAAGGAGTCGGACGTTGAGCACCTACGAGCACCGAGCGACGATCGACGTGCCACCGGACCGGCTGTTCGACTTCCTCGCGGAGCCGAACAACCTGCCCCGCTACTTCCCGAAGCTGACCGAGGTGGACCCGACCGGCGGCGACCGGGTGCACGTGGAGGCCGACCTGGGCGACCGCCACGTCGAGGCGGAGGGCTGGCTGCGCGTCGACCGGGACCGCCGGACCCTGTCCTGGGGCACGCCCGGCGAGAGCGACTACCACGGCGACCTGAAGGTCACCGACCTGGACGCCGGCCGCAGCGAGATCGCGGTGACGCTGCACACCGAGCGGGCGGGCGGCCCGGACGTCCAGCGCGGCCTGGAGGAGGCGGTGGCCGTCCTCGCCCACAGCGCCACCGCGGAGACCGAGACGGAGTCCGCGGAGAAGGGCGACAACTGGTTCTGACCGCACCGGACAACCGGTTCTGACCGCACCGCTGGCGGGCCCGACCGCCGCTCAGGGGTCTTCGAGGCGTTGTTCGACGCGGTGCTGCTCCACCGGCTCGGGGTGGGCGCCCTCCCCGAGCGCTTCCGCCGGGACCAGCCCGATGCCCCGCGGGACGCGGCACGGGCCGCTGTGCCCCGGCTCCGGGCACAGCAGCGGCTCCACCCACTCGACCAGGTCACGGGCCTGCTCCTCGGTCGCGTCGCGTGGATCCCGATCCGGATTTCCCGGCCCCGGCGCTCCTGCGCCATCCCACCCCTTCGTCGGCCCGTCAGCGCCGCGCGGACCGGGCGTCGTAGCAAGCACGCGACGACTCGATGTGCGCGATGTGGTCGCGGGTCCAGTCGCAGATGCCGGCCACCGTGGCCAACAGGGCGCTGCCGGCGGCGGTGAGGGTGTAGTCCACGCGGGGCGGTGAGGTCGGGTGGACGCAGCGCTCCACCACTCCGTCGCGTTCCAGGCCCCGCAACGTCTGCGTGAGCATCTTGTGGCTCACGCCCTCGACCCGCGCGTGCAGCTCGGAGAACCGGAGGGTCCCCCCGCCGAGCGCGTTGACGACCAGCAACGCCCACTTGTCGGCGATCCGGTCGAACACCTCCCGCGCCACCGTGTTGGCGCGCATCACATCCGGCGGTGTCGGCGGCTGCGCGACCTGGTCGCTCACCTCTGGGTACCCCTCTCACCCGCAAGTGCGTTCTTCCGGCCCACCCGTCACTTTCCTACGGTGACCAGGTAACCGCAAGGAAGAAACGGAGATCCGCGATGCGTGCCCTGGTGCCCACCGGCGAGCCCGACCCCCTGGTGACCCTCGCCGACGTCCCCGCGCCCGTCCCCGCCGCGAACGAGGCGCTGGTCGAGGTGGAGGCGACCGCGCTCAACCGCGCCGACCCGCTCTACCTGACCAGCACGCCGCAACTGCGCCCGCACGCGGCGTGGCGGCCCGGCGACGACCTGGCGGGGGTCGTGGTCGAGGCCGCCCGGGACGGTTCGGGACCGGCCGCGGGGCAGCGCGTGGTCGGCCACTCGCCCGCGGGCGGCGGCTGGGCGGAGTTCGCCGCCGTCGCCACCGGCCGGCTCGCCGCGCTGCCGGCCGGGGTGGACGCGGCCACGGCGGCGGCCCTGCCGACGGCGGGCACCACCGCCGCGCGCCTGCTGCGCGCCGCCGGACCGCTGCTGGGCCGCCGGGTGCTGCTCACCGGCGCCACCGGCGGCGTGGGGCACTACGTGGTGGAGCTGGCCGCCGCGGCGGGCGCGGAGGTCACCGCGGTGGCGGCCGACCACGAGCCGTGGCAGGGCTTGCCGGGCCTGGGCGCGGCGGCGGTCGTGCACCGGGTGGAGGACGCCGTCGGGCCGTTCGACGTGGTGCTGGAGTCCGTCGGCGGCGACCACCTCCGCACGGCGCTGGCCCGGCTGCGGCGCGGCGGTCTCGCGCTGTGGTTCGGCCAGGTCTCGGGGACGCCGGTCACGTTGGACTTCTTCGACTACTTCAGCGGTTTCGAGTCCGCGACGCTGCGGCAGTCCACCGTCCACGACACCGGTGACCGGTGGGACGCCGACCTGGCCGCCCTGGTGCGGTTGACGGCGGCGGGTCGGCTGCACCCGCAGGTCGGCCACCGGCTGCCGTGGTCGCGCGCGGGCGAGGCGCTCGGGTTGCCGGCGGACCGGAAGCTGCGGGGCAAGGCCGTGCTGCGCGTGAAGGGCTGATCCCCGCCACGGGCGCCCGCCGATCCACCGCGGACCCCGCGGGTGCGGCCCGGTGCGCCGGGGCCGGGCGACGGCGCCGCCGCGGTCAGGTCAGGACGCCGCCGTGCTCGGACCACCAGCGGCGGTAGGTGGGGTTGTGGTCGACCATGTCCAGGTAGGACTCGGCCACGACCTTCCGCAGCAGCGCCGGCGGCACCGGGCACGGGTCGACCCAGGCGAGGTCGACCCGGCCGCGCACCGGGTCGCCGGCCAGCGGGCGGAAGACGACGTCCGGGCCCTCCGCGGACAGCGGGTCGGCGATGGCCACGCACTGCCCGCCGGCGACGAGGGCGCGGGCGCCCGCCATGTGGCTGCACTCGTAGGCGACGCGCGGCCCGAACCCGGCGCGGGCGCACGCCGCGCGCAGCGCGGCCAGCCAGCCGGGGTTGTCGTGCGGGTTGACGCACCACTGCTCGCCGGCCAGGTCGGCGAGGTCGACCGCCGCTCGCCCGGCCAGCGGGTGCCGCCGGGCCAGGGCGACGAACACCGGTTCCAGCGGCACCACCGCCGCGTTCGGCACGGCGCGGTAGTCCACCGTCCTGAAGTCGATGACGTCGCTGACCACCGCGGCGTCCAGCTTGCCCGCCCGCATCATCGCGACCAGCACGGTGGCCGCCGGGTCGATGTGCGCGCGCACGGTCGGCGGCGGCCCGGCGTGCGGGTCGGCGGCCAGTTCGGCCACCAGGCGGGGCACGACGGCCGACAGCAGCACGCCCGCGTCACCCAGGGCGAACCGGCGGTCGTCCACCGGCTCGGCCGCGGCCGGCAGCCCGTTCATCTCGCGCAGCACGGAGCGGGCCCTGGCCAGCAGGCCGCGGCCGAAGGCGGTCGCCTCCACGCCGAGCCGGCTGCGGGTGAACACCCGCCCGCCGACCGACCGCTCGATGCGCTTCAACTGCGTGCTCAACGAAGGCTGCGACATCCCGAGCGAAGCCGCGGCCCGGGTGATGCTGCCGTGGTCCGCGACGGCCACGAGGAATCGCAGGTGCCTCACTTCGAGTTCCACCGACATGTGCCCAGCCGATTTCTCCGGGAATGGTGCGCCTGTCCTCCCCGACCGCGCCGGAAAACCGCGGGCGGCGGGGTCGCCCGCCGCCCGCGGTCGTCACCGGCGGGCCGTCACGCCACGTCCAGCGCGACGTCGTCCACGACGAAGGACGTCTGCAGGTTGGTGTCCTCCGTGCCGTTGAACCGGACCGTCACGGTCTGCCCGGCGAACGCCGCCAGGTCGAAGGTGTGCTGCCGGTAGCCGGCGGCGGCGTCGACGTTGGACAGCGTCTTCAGCGTCTTGTCGCCGACGGTGACCGTGAGCCGGTCGTAGGCCGTGGAACCCCGCTCGTCGGTGTCGATGTGCACCCAGAACGACAGCTTGAGGCTGGAGCACCCGGTCGGCACCGCGACGCTCTGGCTGACCGAGTCGTTGCTGGTGCGGCCCCAGCCGCCCAGCCACGCGCTCCAGCTGCCCGTGCGCGCGGGCTGGCCGTCGCCCGCGTGCTCGCCGATGACCTGCGCCGACGCCGTCCAGCCCGTGCCGCCGGACTCGAAGCCGGGGTTGACCACCCGCTGCCCGGGCGCGCAGCCCCCGGTGACGGTCCAGTCGAAGGTCGTCCGGCCGGACCGGCCCTGCGCGTCGGTGACCGTCACGGTGGTGGTGAACCTGCCCGCCGCGGCGAGCCGGCCGGTGACCAGACCGGTGCCGGCGTCGATCGCCAGCCCGCCCGGCAGGCCGGTGGCCGCCCAGGTGTGGGGCTTGGTCCCGCCGTCGACCACGATCTCCAGCTCGACGTCCTGGCCGACCTCGCCGGCCTGCGGGCCGGGGTCGGCGACCACCGGGTCGCCGCCGCCACCGCCGTCGGTGATCGTCCAGGTGAACTCGGCGGTCGCCGAGGAGCCCCCGGCGTCGGTCACCGTCAGCGCCACCTCGTGGGAGCCCGCGGCGGTCGGCGTGCCCTCCGCGATGGCGCCCTCGGTCGTGCTCGGCTGGAGCGCGATGCCGGCGGGCAGCCCCTTGGCCGACCACGTGTACGGGCCGGTGCCGCCGGAGGCCACGACCTTGACGTAGGTCGGCTTGCCCACGACACCGGTCTGCCGGCCGGGGTTGGGCAGGGTCACCGGGTCGCCCTGGGCGCCCGGGTCGACGTGCAGCAGCCGGTTGGGGGAACCCGTGCCGGGGTTGACGACCTTGCCCGTGGTGGCCGCGGCGATGATGCCCGCGCCCACCTGCGCCGGGGTGTCGCCCGGCCGGCCGGCCAGCCAGATCGCCGCGGCCCCCGCCACGTGCGGCGCCGCCATCGACGTGCCGCTGGCGGTGTAGGTGGCGCTGTCGTTGTCCTTCCAAGCCGACACGATGCCCACGCCCGGCGCGAAGATGTCGGTGCAGGTGCCGAAGTTGGAGAAGGTGGCCCGCGTGTCGCCCTTGTCCGAGGCGTTGACCGTGATGCCCTCGGCGACGCGGGCGGGCGAGGTGTTGCAGGCGTCCCGGTTGTCGTTGGCCGAGGCGAGCGCGTAGGTGATGCCCGAGGCGATCGAGTTGCGGACCGCGGTGTCCAGCGCCGTGGCCGCGCCGCCGCCCAGGCTCATGTTCGCCACGGCCGGTTTCGCGGCGTTGGCGGTGACCCACTCGACGCCGCTGATGACGCCGGTGTTGGAGCCGGAGCCCGTGCAGTTGAGGACCTTGACCCCGACGATCCGGACGCCCTTGGCCAGGCCGTGCTCCTTGCCCCCGACGATGCCCGCGACGTGCGTGCCGTGGCCGTGGCAGTCGGTGTTGTTGGAGTCGACGGTGTTGGCGCCCCAGGTGGCCCGCCCCTCGAACGCGCTGTGCGAGGTGCGCACGCCGGTGTCGATGACGTAGGCGGTGACGTTCTCGGCGCGGGTGCCGTAGGAGTACTTGCCGTCCAGCGGCAGGTCGCGCTGGTCGACGCGGTCCAGCCCCCAGTTCGGCGGGTTGGTCTGCTCGCCCGAGACCCGGACCTCGGCGTCCTGCTCGACGAAGGCGACGGCCGGGTCGGCGGCCAGCCGGCGCGCCTGCGCGGCGGTCATCCTGGCCGAGAAGCCGCGCAGGGCGTGCTGCCAGGTGGTGGTGACCGTGCCGCCGTACTCGGCGGTCAGGCCGGCGGCTTTCCCCGCGACCGCGGCGCCCTGGACGTCCTTGACCGCGACGATGTAGCTGTCCTTGATCGAACCGGGCCGGTCCGCGCCCAGCACGACGCCCTCGGCCGCGGCGGCCGGGACCGCGCTCACGCCCAGCGCCAGGACCGCGGTGACCGCGCCGGCGGTGGCGCGCCGCCACCGCCCGCGCGCACGAACTGCTTCCATGAATGGTCTCCTTCAATGCAGGGACCTCCGCCCGACCGCGCCTCCGGGGCGACCGGGCGAAGGGAAGGGACCGCAACACTCGCGCGGATGACCGGCGGGCGCCAGCAGTTGTGCGGAAGTGAAGCCGTTCAGCAGTGCGCGATAGCCCGTAGGCCGCGCGGAACGCTTCCGGGCAATGGCGCGACCGGGCCATAACGGGTCGGGAATGATGCGCGGTGCGCTATGGCCGAATGCGCCGGCCACCGCGGGTCGTCGCGGTGGCCGGCGCATTCGGGAAGGGGTGCGGGCCGCGCCCCGGGCTCAGCTCAGCGACTTGCCGCCGGTCACGCCCAGGACCTCGCCGGTGATGTAGCTGGACTCCTGCGAGGCGAAGAAGACGTAGGCGGGCGCCAGTTCGGCCGGCTGCCCGGCGCGGCCCAGCGGGGTGTCCCCGCCGAAGCTGTCGACCTTCTCCGCCGGCATGGTGGCCGGGATCAGCGGTGTCCACACCGGACCCGGCGCGACCGAGTTGACCCGGATGCCCCGTTCGGCGAGGTCCGCCGACAGCGCCTTGGTGAAGTTGACGATCGCCGCCTTGGTGGCCGCGTAGTCCATCAGCTGCGGCGACGGCTGGTAAGCCTGGATCGAGGAGGTGTTGACGATGCACGACCCCGGCCGCAGGTGCGGGACCGCCGCCTTGCACAGCCAGAACATCGCGTACAGGTTCGTCTTGAGCACCCGGTCGAACTGCTCGCTGGAGATGCCGAGCAGGCCCTCGTCCTGCGACATCTGGTAGGCGGCGTTGTTGACCAGGACGTCGATCCGCCCGAACTCGGCCACCGCCCGCTCCACGAGCTGCCGGCAGGCCGCCTCGTCGGTCAGGTCGCCCGGCACGAGCACCGCCTCGCGGCCGGCCTCGCGGACCAGCTCGGCGGTCCGCTCGGCGTCCTCCTGCTCCTCGGGCAGGTAGGACAGGACCAGGTCGGCGCCCTCGCGGGCGAACGCGATGGCCACCGCGCGCCCGATGCCCGAGTCGCCGCCGGTGATCACCGCCTTGCGGTCGGTCAGCCGCCCGGCGCCCCGGTAGGAGGACTCGCCGTGGTCGGGTTCCGGCGTCATCTCCCCGCCGGTGCCGGGGTGCTGCTGCGGCCGGCCCTCCTGCTGCTCCGGTCCGGGGTGCTGCTCCCTCGGGTCCTGCTGCGCGTGCTGGTCCTGGGTCATGCGGGTCGCCCCTCGGTGGATCGGTGTGCGCTCACCCCCCGGGTATTCCCGCCGGCGGCTGCTTCAAGCCCACCCGGTGCGCGCCGCCGCCGGCGGGTGGCCACCGCTGTCACCCGGTCGGTGGACCCCGCGGGTGGCCCGGCCCGGCCCCCGCGCGCGTGCGGGCCGGTCGACGGGGTGGGATCGACCGCCGCGGACGCGGCCACGAGCGGTTGCGGCGGACGGGGTGGGGTATTCCAACCGAACGTTGAACGGTCGCCGCGTCGCACGCGATGTCGGCTGAGAAGGCGATCGACGTCTACTGCCGAAGGACGTTGCCATGACTTACCAACCCCGCCCCGTGAGCGGCGCGATCGTCACCTACCTCAACCCGAACGTCTTCGACCCGGTGGTGTTCCCGCACGGCGTCATCACCGGGCCGCACGTCGTCGACCCGGAGACCCACCGCTCGTGGGTGCCGGTGCTGCGCCCCGACCGGACCATGGTCGTGCTGGACGCCGCGAACATCGTGGAGGTCCGGCCCGCGCACGACAGCTGGGCCGAACCCGGGCCGGCGGCGTGAGCCCGCGCCGGGGCGCCCGCGGGCGCGGGTCCGCCCGCGGGCGCCGGTCCACCCGCGTCAGTCCACCCTCGACACCGCGGACGCGGTCCACCACGTGGTCTCCTTGCGGGCGCCCGGCCAGCCGAAGCTGAAGTGGACGTGGTCCCGGTGGCAGGCGGTGGGGTCGCCGCTGCCGTCCGCGCAGTCGTTGTACTGCTTCCACTGCGGGTCGACCGACAGCCAGATCCGGTTGTTCCAGATGATGTACATGATCCCCAGCCGCCGGGCCAGCGCGTGCGCGTTGCCGTGCCGGTCGGTGGCCAGCAGCCAGCCGAGCAGGTCGTCCGCCTCGGCCCGCTGGGCCGCGTCGGTGACGTCGAAGGCGTAGTCCAGCGCCCGGCCGTCCTTGTGCTCGCTGACCCCGCCCTGGTCGCAGGACCGGCTGATCCCCCAGGCGCGCTCGCCGTAGGTCGCCACCAGCAGGTCCTTGAAACCCACCACGCCGGGTTTGGGGTCGGCTTCGCAGGCGCTCTGCGGCTCGTGGGCCGCGTAGGCGTCGATCCCGGCGCCGAAGTCGGGCGTCGGCGGCGCGGCCGACGCGGCGGGCATCAGGGCGGCGGACAGCACCGCCGCCAGCATCAGGCACAGCGTCCCGATCCGGGTGCGCGGGCCGGTCTTCCTCTGTCCCACGGGGTACTCCTCGGTGAGCGGTCGGAGCCCGACGAGGTCACCGGCGCCCGGAGCCGTCCGACCGCCACCTCGCCCGGCTGCGTCCCCGAGTGCCCGCCCGCGCCCGCCGGAACCGCCGGCCGCCCGGAATGGACGGTGAAACTCGCCGGTCGGGTGGCGCGGCCGGTCAGGTGTTCGACCGGCGGACCCCGGCCCGCCGCGGTCCGGGCCCTCACACCTGGGACTCGGCGAGCAGCCGCAGCGCCAGCTCCTTCAGCGCGGCGTCGGCGTCCGCGGCGTCGCCGGCGTCGAACGGGGGCCGCGGGTCGTACTCGACGGCCAGTTGCACCCCCTTCGCCACGGTCTCGCCCGCGATCAGCGACGCCAGGTACAGGGCCATGTCGATGCCCGCCGACACCCCGGCCGCCGTGACGATCCGCCCCGAGCGCACGTACCGCTCGGGGCGGTAGGTGACGTCGAACTCGGACTGCAGGTAGTCGGCCGAGGCCCAGTAGGTGGTGGCCTCCCGGCCGTCGAGCAGGCCCGCCGCCGCCAGGACCAGCGACCCGGTGCACACCGACGTCGTCCAGCGGCTGTGCCGGTGGATGCGGCGGATCCACCCCAGCAGCGCCCGGTTGCCCATCGCCGCGACCGTGCCGCGGTTGCCCGCGCCCGGGACCAGCAGCACGTCCAGGCGGTCGACCTCGTGGATCGAGCGCTCGGCCAGCAGCGCCACGTCCCCGGTGTCGGTGCGGACCGGCCCCCGGCGCTCGGCGATCATCGTCACCCGCGCGCCGGGCAGCCGGGACAGCACCTCGGCCGGGCCGGTGGGGTCCAGCAGGCTGAAGCCGTCGTAGAGCAGGACGCCGATGTCGGGGCCGGCCGGCTGCCCGGCGCGCGCGGTCCCGGCCGCGGCGGCACCGGCCCCGGCGGCACCGGCCGCCGCGAGGACCGCGGAGGCCGCGGTCGCGCCCAGCAGCGCCCTGCGTGTCGTGGAACTCGTCATGCCACCGGATCCTGGGCGGCCCGCGGCGCCCGCGCCCGCGGCATGTCCGGCATCCTGCGGATCGTGTCCCCGGCGACGCCGTAGTGGTCCAGGAACGCCTGGCGCAGCGTCTGCGGCGACCGGAACCCGCAGCGGCGGGCGATCGCGGCCAGCGACAGCTCGCTGGAGCGCACCAGGTGCACCGCGGCCTCCGCGCGGGCCGCCCGCACGGCGCGCGCCGGCGTCGTCCCCAGGTGCGCGCCGAACAGCCGCGTCAGGTGGCGGGGGCTCACGCCCGCCCGCGCGGCCAGCGCGGCCGGCGACAGGTCCTCGGCCAGGTGGCCCGCGATGTAGCCGGCGAGGTCGCGCACCAGCCGGTCGCCCGGCGGCGGCGCGGCCAGGAACACGCTGATCTGGGCCTGGTCGGCGGGCCGGTGCAGGTAGGACACCAGCTCGCGGGCCACGGCGCGGGCCAGCGTCGGCCCGTGGTCGTCCTCGATCAGCGACAGGGTCAGGTCGAGCGCGCTGGTGACGCCGGCGGAGGTGTAGACGTCGCCGTCGCGGATGTAGAGCGGCCCCACGTCCACCGCCACGGTGGGGTGCCGGGCGGCCAGCTGCTCGCCGTAGCCCCAGTGCGTGGTCACCCTCCGGTCGTCCAGCAGCCCGGCGGCGGCCAGCACGTAGGTGCCGGTGCAGACCGACGCGACGCGCCTGCTGCGCTTCGCCAGCCGCCGCACCTGGGCCAGCAGCCGGGCGTCCGCCGCCGCCCGCTCGAACCCGATGCCGCCCGCGACGATCACGGTGTCCAGCCGCCCGGTCACCGACTCCAGCCCGCGGGCGGCGCCCACCACGACCCCGGCGGAGCTGCGGGCCGCCCGCCGGCCCAGGGTACCCAGCTCGATGGCGTAGGCGGGGGTCGCGCCGTACCGGTTGGCGATGTCGAAAGCCCCCGCGGGGCAGGCGATGTCGAGGATCTGCGCGTCGTCGTAGGCCACGATGAGCACGCGCCGCCGGGTGTCCATGCCGCCACGATCCCGCGTCGCCGGCCCCGGTGGCACGGCCGGCGCTTCGGTGGCGGGCGGGTCCGGGCCTGCCTACGCTGGCCGCATGACGGACACCGAGCTGCACACCCGGATCGGCGAGCTGGTCGCCGAGGAGCACGAGCTGCGGCAGCGGGTGGCGGCGGGCGAGCTGGCCCCGGCCGAGGAGCAGGCCCGGCTGCGCGAGGTGGAGATCGCCCTGGACCAGTGCTGGGACCTGCTGCGGCAGCGCCGCGCCCGCCAGGCGGCCGGCCAGGACCCGGACGAGGCGGACGTGCGGCCCGCCGCCGAGGTCGAGGGCTACCGGCAGTGACCGCGGCCCGGCCCTCCCGACGGACCACCCGCTGACGCCGCGGTGGTCGCCGGGCCAGGACGGCGCGCGTGCGCCCCGCCGGATCAGCCGTCGGCGAGGCGGTGCAGCAGGTCCAGGACCTTCGTGCCGGACTGGCCCAGCAGCTCGCGCTCGACCTCGTCCACCTTCACCGCGACGCGCTTGTGCAGCGCCCGGCCGCGGGGGCTGAGGTAGACGCGGACCTTGCGGCGGTCCTCCGGGTCCACCTCGCGGTAGACCGCCGCGGTGCTGACCAGCCGGTCCACCACCCTGGTCACCGTCGGCCCGCTGGCCGGGGTCCGGGCCGTCAGCTCCGTCATGGTCAGGCTGCGCTGCTCGGCCAGGGCCGCGAGCACCAGCCACTGGTCGACGGTGAGGCCCTCGGGCCGCAGCACCTGCTCGACGCGACCGGACACCGTGCGGGCCGCCCGGGTGAGCGCTCTGGTCAGCGGGTCGCGCACCGGCCCTCCTCTTGCGGAACTTGCCACCGATTGTAAGACTTCCACCTGAAAGTACCCGCACCGGCTCTTGCCGGTTGACCGGTCACCCCGCGGGAGCCGGTGCAGATCGGGTGCGAATCCGCTCCGCGAACCCCTCGAACGCCTTGTCGGCGATCCCGCGCGCGCCGTCGCGCCCGTCGTCCAGCCGGTGGCCGTGCTCCACGCGCCGACCCGCACACTGCGTCGCTGTCGGTGGGACGAGCCACGATCTGCGGCATGACCGACGAGCACCCGCCCGCCCCCTTACCCCCCCGCCTTGCAGCCGGTGCGGTGGCCTCCATCAGCGCGGTGGACGGCTCGGGAACCGGAGTCGAAGGCCCACCACACCGGGTTCCACGCCTTAGAACGCCTCGCCCAGGAGCGCTGAACGCCCACCCGCCCTCGGTTTTCCGACGTGGCCGTAGGGGTGGCGGCTCGCCGTGGAGCACGGGCCCGTCGAAAGGCGCGAGGGCTCCTGGCACCGCCTCTTCGAGGTCGAACCCGACGCCGTCCCGGACACTCCCGACGGCCCGTCACCGAGCCCCGCGGTGATCCCGCCGGCGGGGGCGGGCGCGGATCGGGTGTGGGCGGCCGTCGGAACGCAGGGCGCGCAGGGCGCCCGGGATCCGCGTTTCCGCAGTTGGACCGACACCCTCCGCTGCTATGCAGGTCCCACCCCGCCTTGATAGCGTTCCGCCTGCAACCAACAGCCGAACGTCGAGAGTGTCCGGATGGCAGGAGTCGCCGCGCGGAGCACCCGCGCCGACTGGCGGGTCGCCCTGGTGATCCCCCTCCAGGGTCCGGCCGGCCTGTTCGGGCCGTCCTGCGAGGCGATCGCCGAACTCGCCGCGCGCGAGCTGAACGCCGAGGGCGGCATCCTGGGCCGCGAGGTGACCTTCGAGGTCGTCGACGGCGGCGGCGCGCCCGCCGAGGTGGCCGCCGAGCTGCGCGGCCTGGTGGACGCCGGGCAGGTGGACGCGGTCACCGGCTGGCACATCTCCTCGGTGCGCAACGCGATCGCGCCCGTCGTCGCCGGACGGCTGCCCTACGTCTACACGTCGCTGTACGAGGGCGGGGAGCGCCGCCCCGGCATCTTCTGCTCCGGCGAGACCCCCCGCCTCCAGCTCGCACCCGCGCTGAAGTGGTTGCGCGACAACGTGGGCGCGCGCGACTGGTTCGTGGTCGGCGACGACTACGTCTGGCCGCACACCTCCGCCGCCGCGGTGCGCCACTACGCCCGGCGGCTGGACCTGCGCATCGTCGGCGAGGCGTTCGTCGGCCTGGGCTCCGGCGCCACCGCGCCGCTGATCGACCAGGTCGAGCGCGCCTCGTGCGACGGCGTGCTGATGCTGCTGGTGGGCCAGGACGCGGTGGAGTTCAACCGGCGGTTCGCGGCGCGCGGCCTGCACGAGCGACTGGTGCGGTTCAGCCCGCTGATGGAGGAGAACATGTTGCTGGCCAGCGGTTTCCGTGCCACCCGCAACCTGTTCGTCTCCGCCGCGTACTTCCGGTCGATGGTCGGCGCCGACGCGATGGACCTGCTCGGCCGCTACACCGGGCTGCACGGGCCGGACGCGCCGGCGCTGAACAACGCGGCGGAGTCCTGCTACGAGGGGCTGCGCACGCTCGCGAGCCTCGTGCGGCGCGCGGGCACCACGCGCCTGCCGGAGCTGAACGCGGCCATCGACGGCGTCGCCTACCACGGCCCGCGCGGCACGGTGGAGTTCCGCGGGCAGCAGGCCGAGCAGCGCGTGCACCTGGCCGTCGCCGACGGCTACGACTTCGACGTGATCACCCGCCTCTGACCCCGGTCCCGCGGCCTGCCGATTCCTCTCGGGTGAAAGTTTTCCGAGTGGTGGCGACGCACCGACCGCGGGGGCCGGTCGCGTGCCGCCCCGCCGGGCCGGTCGCGCCCGCACCACGACCCCGGCGCGCCGTCAGGTCCGCGCGCCGCGCATCAGCAGGATCACCGCCTGGGTGCGGTCGGCGACACCCAATTTGTGAAAAATCGAGTGCAGGTGGTTCTTCACCGTTCTCTCCGAGATCTCCAGCGACCGGGCTATCCGCCGGTTCGACAGCCCCTCGACGAGCAGGCCGGCCACATCCCGCTCACGCCCGGTCAACACCCGCCGCCCCTCCTCCGCCGCTCCGCCGGCGATGTCCGGGCGCTCCTCGGAGCAGCACCGGAGACCCATCTCCACGACCTGGGCGATCAACTGCTGCGCCATCCGCTGATGCGCCTGCGCCGAGCGGAGCAGGCTGATCAGGTCCTGCTCCGGCTGGTCGCCGGCCTCGCCGGGCGGTGCTGGGGACATGGCCGGGAACCCCTCGACGGCGCGAATTTCCCGATTCCGATGGTGATCGGCACAGCAGTCTCCCACGAAGTCATCCGCGCCTCCATACGCCGTTCGTCCGGACGCCCCCGCGGGGCACTCCCGGACGACCCTTCCGGGGCACCCGGCCGAATCGGCGGCGGGCGGTGGGGAACTCACCGCCGGCTCCGGCCGGCCGGCGGCGGGAGCGCGACCGGGCTCGGGTGGGCGAGCAGTTCGGCCGGCACGTCGAGCACTGCCGGCAGCTGGTCGAGCCCCGCCGCCACCCGATCGCACAGCCCGCTGTCGAACGCGTCGAGCCGCCCGGCCTGGTCCGGCGTGAGCAGGCCCGCGCGGAGGTGGAAGCCGGAGTGGCGGGCCACGTGGTGCAGCGCGTGCAGGGCGCTCAGCGCTCGGGTCAGGTCGACCGCCGCGGCGGGGAGCGCGTCGGCCGGCGGGGCGAGCACGGCTTCGAGCATCAGCCGCTCCACGTGCGCGTCGACGAACTCCCGGCCCGGCAGGCTCCGGTCGTTCCAGCCCTCGAACCCGTCCCGGCCGGCCGGCCGCGCGACCAGCCGCTCGTGCAGCAACCGCTCCCGCGCGCGGGACAGGCGCAGCCACACCGCCGGGTCGAGCAGGTCCCCGCTGTCCTCGTCGTCGTCCGGTGGCGGCGGCGCGTAGTGCTCGCCGGCCGCCATGCCGCGCGCGGCCTCCAGGACGATGAGGTAGCCGTCCCCGGCGGCCGGCCCGAGCATGTGCGCCAGCCCCCGGTACTCGACCCACCGGCCGGGCGTGAACATGCCGTGCGCCCCGCAGCGCAGGCCGCACTCGGTGGCCACCCGCTCCGCCACGCGGCTCGCCACCGCCTTGACCAGCCCGCAGGTGCGGTCCAGCCCGGGGCCGGGCGTCCAGGCGGTGTCGGTCTCGGGCGGCCGGTCCCCCGCCGGTCGGCCGCGCGTGGCCTTGACCCGGTCGACCAGGCGGGTCAGGGCGTAGCAGGCCGCCAGCGCGCCGAACAGCGGGCGCTGGTGGGCGCGGTGGTCCAGGACGGCGCGCTCGGCGGTGAACGGCGACACGGTGACGCGCTCGCGCGCGTGCCGCACCGCGTTCACCGCGCTCGCCCTGGCCACCGCCGCCAGCGCAGCGGCGGAGGCGACCCACGCGTCGTGCCGGACGGCCAGGGATCGCCGCAGGCGGCGGGCCGGGTCGCCGAGCGGGTCCACGAGGCCGCCGTCGGCGTCGAAGCGGGCGTCGTCGGCCAGCAGCGCCGTGCGGGGCAGCCGCAGGCCGTCGAACTCGATCAGCGCGTAGTCCAGCGGCAGCAGCGGCGCTTCCGGCAGCGCGGTGACGCGCACCCCCTCCGGCAGGCCGTCGGCGGTGCGGATGGGCGCGACGAACGGGAACACGCCGTGGTCGCGCCCGCCCGCGAGCAGCCGCGCGTACACCACCCCCGTCTTGGGCACCCCGGGCAGGGCCACGTTGGGCATGAACTTGCGCGCGGCCTCGTCCGGGGTGCGCAGCGCGAACTGCCCGCTCGCCGGGTCGTACTCGGCCTCGGTCCGGATGCCCAGGTGGCTGTTGCCCCGACCGGCCTCGGTCACCAGCAGCGCGCCGAAGCTCGCCATGCGGTCCAGCTCCCGCACGTGGTGCGCGGCCCGCTCGCCGCCGAACTCCACGATCGCGCCCAGGCTCAGGCACACGTGCAGGGTCAGGGCCAGGAACAACGGCGGGTCGGCGACCGCCGCCCACTCCAGCGCGGTGTGCAGCCGCGCCGGGTCGCGCAGCAGCGCGCTGCCCGGCGGCAGGCGCTGCCCCAACACCCGCAGCCGGTCGTAGGTCAACGCGCAGCGCTGCCGGTAGTCCAGCCCTTCGCGCGGCCGGAACACCTCGTGCCGGTACAGCTCGGCCAGCGCCTCCCGGAAGCCCTCATCCCGCACGGCTCACCTCCCGACCGCGGGCGACGTCCACCGCCCGCACCCCGGCCAGCCGCAGCAGCGGCGTGCCGTCCGGGGCCAGCGCCGCCGCCCCGTCCTCGTCCGCGACCACGGCGATGCCGTCGCCGTGCCGGTCGAGCAGCTCGACGTCGTTGTGGGCGGTGAGCAGGTCCACCCGGGCCACGCCGACGGGCACCGGCAGGAGGCCGCCCGCCGCGCCGGGGTGGCGGGCCAGCAGCGCGCCCTGCAGGAGGGCGTCGACCAGCAGCACCGGCAGCCGCAGCGCCGCCAGCCGCTCGGCCCACCCGCCGAGCGCGGGCCGGAACCGGGCCCGCGCCCGGCCGTCGCCGACGCGCACGCCGACCAGGCCGGTGAACGGCTGGTCCAGCGCCACCGGGCCCGCCGCGTAGCGGAAACCCGCGCCCGGCGGCGCGCCGGGGTCGGGCGGGTCCGGCGGTTCGGGCGCGGGGCGCTCGCCGGCGAACTCGACCACCGCCTCGGCGTGCAGCCGGTCGCGGCGCAGCACGCGGCCGTCGGGGGCGACCACGTCGCGCAGCACCCGCACCCGCACGGCGTGCTCGCCGTCGTCCGCGACGTCCAGGCGGCAGACGCGGTCGTCCACCGTCAGCGGCGCGTGGAACACCAGGTCCGACAGCGCGACCGGCGCCCCTTCCCGGCCGCGGCGCAGTGCCGCCGCGACCGCCAGCTCGGCGAACCACGCCCCCGGCAGCGTCGGCACGCCGTGCAGCCGGTGGCCCCGCAGGTAGCCGTCCAGCTCCGGGCGCGGGCGCCACACCAGCCCCCCGCCCGCGCCCGGCCCGACCTCGACCGCGTGGGCCCGGCCACCGGCGAGCAGCCGTCGCTCCGCCGCGCCCACCCAGGTCACCTCGGGCTCGGCCAGGCCGCGCCGCAGCTCGCCCAGGACCAGGTCGACGCCTTCGCGGTCGGACACCCCGGTGAGCGCGCCCCGCTGCCGCAGCAGGTCGCGCACCACCGGTGCGGCGGCGAAGCCGGACTCGTCCCACAGCGGCGAGGCCAGCGTCGCCTCGTGGCCGCCGCCCGTCGCGGCCCGCCAGTGCGCGGCGGCCGACAGGACGTCGTTGGCCGAGCAGTAGTCCGCCTCGCCGGGCCAGCCCAGCACCGCCAGCAGGGAGCCGACGTTGAGCCACCGGGCCGGGCCGCGGTCGCCGAACGCCCCGCGCAGGTTGAGGTAGGCCAGCAGCTTCGTGTCGCGCACCCGGCGCAGGGTGGCCGGCGGGGTGGTCGCGAGGCGTCCGCCGTGGTGCGCGCCGGCGGCGTTGACCAGCAGGTCCACCTCGCCGTGCGCGGCCAGCACCCGGCCGATCGCCGCCCGGGTCTGCTCCGGGTCGGTGAGGTCGCAGGGCAGGAAGCGGACGCGGTCGCCGCCGCACCGCTCGGCGAGGTCGCGCACGGTCCGCGCCACCGAGGCCGCCGCCGCGCGCCGGTCGTACTCGGCCGACAACCGCGCCACCGCCCGCTCCGGGTGCCTTCGGTGCTGCTCGGCGAGGAAGTCCGGGCGCGGCGGGAGGTCGGCGGCCTGCGGCGCGTGGCGACCCAGCAGGTACACCGCCTCCGGAGCGGCCTGCTCCACCAGCCGGGTCAGGACCCGCGCCACGAGGCCCCGCGTGCCACCGGCCACCACGACCACGCCGCGCGGGAGCCCCCGCTCCGGCGGCCGGCCGCCGGGGCGACCCCGGGGTGAGCGCCCCTCGGGGAGCTGCCCGTCGACCGGGCTTCCGTCGGCCGGGCTTCCGTCGGCCGGGCTTCCGTCGGCCGGGCTTCCGTTGGTCGAGTGCTCGGTGGTCGTGTGCCCGGTGGGTGAAGGCTCAGTGGCCGAGGGCCGGTCGGGTGAAGGCTCAGCGGGTGAGGGCTCAGCGGGTGAAGGCTCGTCGACAGCGGCCGGGCCGGTGTCCTCCACCAGCCGGTATTCCCCGCGCCCGGCCGACGCGTGCACCACCACGGCCAGGTCGTGCGCTCTGGCCGTCTCCAGGGCGACCAGCTCCAGACCCGCCGCCGGGTCGGGCTCGTCGGTCACGACGGCGAACGCCAGGGCGTCGGGCGCCTCCCTGGCCAACGCCTTGACCAGCCCCGTGAACGGACCGGTCGCCGGGTGGGGCGCACCCGCGCGGACCGCGTCCACCATCAGCACCGCGTAGGAGGAGCCCGCTCCCCCGCGCCACCGCTTGGCGGCGAGCAGCGCCAGGTCGTGCAGGCCGCGCAGGCGGTCGAGCGCGGAGAGGTCGGCCGGATCCGCGGCGGTGGCGTCCAACCGGGCCAGCACCCGGACGTGCTCGAACGGCGTTCCGGTCGCGGGCAGCAGGGCCTCGGCTTCCTCGATGGCCGCTTCCCCGATGGCGGCTTCCTCAGCGGCGGCCCCCTCAGCGGCTTCCTCAGCGGCTTCCTCAGCGGTCGCCTCAGCGGTCGCCTCAGCGGTCGCCGGGCGGTCGGGCCGCGCGGCGGGAGCGATGACGACGCGCACGCCGTCGGGCAGGGTCGCGCCGTCGAGCAGGCCGGGTTCGGAGAGCAGGACGAGGCTGCCCGGCGGCACGGCGGGCAGCCCCGCCCGCACCCGGCGGGGCGCGGCCGGGAGCAGCCGCCGCGCCACCCTCGTCACCCCGGCCGGCGCGGTGACGTCCACCTGCACGCCCGGCTCCGCCGCGGAGCCGACCGTCGTGGCGCCCCGCCCGCCCACGAGGTGGGCCAGCACCGCCACCAGCGGATCGGCGCCCGGGTACGTGCGCCCGGACCCGGCCAGGGGCGCGCGGCGGTGGGGCGCGGTCGCCGGGTCGGGCGGGCCGAACCGGGTGCGCAGCCGCCCCAGGACCGGCAGCGACCGGTCCCGCGCGGTCGACTCGCGGGTCAGCACGAGCAGGAACGCGCCCTCGGCCGGCTCCGCGCCGCCGCCCGCCGAACCCAGCACCCGCCGGTACTCCGCGGTGGTGTTGCCGCTCACCGCCGCGACCACGGCCACGTCGAGGTCGCCGTGCCCGAGGTACCGCTCGGCCGCGCGCAGCGCGACCAGCCCCGAGTCCGGGCCGCCGTCGAAGGTCGCGTTCAGGCCGCGGAAGTCGTGGGCGGCGGCCGGCCGGGAGGCGATGATGTTCGGCATGATGCCGGGGAACGAGTCCTCGGTCGCGGCGGGCGCCAGGGCGCGCACCTCGGCGCCCAGCCGGTCCAGGGAGGCGCGGAGGCCGGCGTCCGCGGCGGTGTGCCCCGCCAGCGCCCGGTCGAGGTCGCCCAGGTAGCACCGCAGCGCGTGGTGCACCGCCCGGCGGGTGGGCCCCGCGTGCCCGACGACGACGCCGGTCGTGTCGTGGAGGGCCGCCAGCGCGGCCCGGACCGGACCGGTGAGCGCCGCCACCGCGCGCAGCACCATGACCTGCGCGCGGTCCATGCCGCGCAGCGTGGCGGGCGGCAGCGCCACCTCCCGGGGGCCCGGCAGCGGGTGGTGCTCGCCGAACCCGGCGGCCGGCGGCTCGCCGCCGCGCAGCCAGGCGGCCGGGTCGACGCCGCCGGGCAGGTCGGCGGCCCAGCCGACGACCACCACGTCCTCCGCCGACCTCGCCGCGCCGACCGCCGACCGCCGGCCGGGCCGGTCCTCGGCCAGCACCAGGTGCGCGTCCGTGCCGCCGAACCCGAACGACGAGACGCCCACCCGGCGCGTCCCGTCGCCGCCGGCGGGGATGCCCCGCGCGGCGCGGCCCGTCGGCGGCGCGAACCGGCTCCCGACCACGGCCGGGATGGGGTCGCTCAGGTACGGCTGCGCGGGCGCCTCGTCGCGCGCCAGCCCGGACAGCGCCTGGCTCACCGAGACCAGGCCCGCCGCCCAGCCGGTGTGCCCGACGACGGCCTTGTTGGACGACAGCGGCACGGGCCCGCCCCGACCGGCGACCTCCCGCAGCGCCGCCAACTCCGCGCTGTCGCCCGCCCTGGTGCCGGTGGCGTGGGCGATCACCCAGCCGAGGTCGGGCGCGGCGATCCCGGCGCGCTCGTGCGCCCGCCGCAGCGCCAGCGCCTGCCCCGCGGCGTTGGGCGCGTAGATGGCCTTGCCGCGGCCGTCACCGGCCAGCCCGATCCCCTCGACGACACCGAGCACCCGGTCGCCGTCGGCGTGCGCGCGGTCCAGCCGCTTGAGCACCACCACGCCCGCGCCGTCCGAGAACAGCACGCCGTCCGCCGCGCGGTCGAAGCAGCGCACGACGCCCGAGCGGGAAAGCCCTTGCAGCTTCGAGAACAGCACCAGGTTGCGCGCGCTGTAGGCGAAGGCGCCGCCGCAGACGGCGAGGTCGGCGGCGCCCTCCCGCAACGCCTTCACGCCCAGGTCGACGGCGTAGAGCGAGGAGGAGCAGGCGGTGTCGACCATGACCACCTCGGTGTCGGCGGGCAGCAGGCCCGCGACGGCGTTGCGGCCCACCCGGTGCGGCAGGAACTCGTGCGGTGGCTGCCCGAGCCGGTCGTAGCGGGCGCGCAGCAGGTGCGCGGCGTCGGCGGGCAGCCGGTCGGCCAGCCGGTCGAGGTAGCCGGTCAGCACCAGGTGGCTCTCCAGGTCCTGGCTGCCGTCGGCGGTGTAGCCGAACGCGGCGAAGCAGCGCCCGCGGGCGTGCCCGCGCACCCCGTCCAGCGCCGTGTGCAGGCAGTGGCGCAGCCAGAGCGTGGTGGCCTCGCGGCTGAGCGCCGGGTCCTCGGCCAGCTCCGCCGCCAGGCGCGGGTGGGGCCGGAAGCCGGTGATGAAGCCGGATTCCGGGGAGTAGGTGCGGTCCTCGGCCTCGGGATCGGCGGAGTGGAAGGACTCGACGTCGAACAGGACGGGGCGGCGGAACACGTTCCTGCCCTCGGACAGGACCCGCCACAGCTCCTCGGGGTCGTTCGCGCCGGGGGTCACCACGCCGACACCGACCACCGCCACCTCCATGGCGTCGGCGCGCACCACGGCGGCGGACGGCGGTGGTTCCGGAGCGGGCGACGCCGGCGGGAGCGGGGTCCGCGCAGTCGCGACCGGTGGGGTCGGGGTAGGAGGTGCCGGAGCAGGAGAGGCCGGGTCGGGAAGAGGCGGGACCGGTGGAGTCGCGGCGGGAGGCGTCGGGCCTGTCGGGGCGGGTGGCGGGGTCGCGGGGAGCGGGGGCGGCGTGGCGTCCGCCCGGTCCGGGGCGGTCAGCATCGCGGAGCCCAGGGACAGCCCGCCGTCGGCGACCACCGTCTGGCCGGTGATCCACGACGCGGCGGGCGAGGCCAGGAACACCACCAGCTCGGCCAGCTCCTCCTCCCGCCCCAGCCGGCGCCCCAGCGGGGTCGCCGCGCGCACCCGCTCGGCCAGCCGCGCGGCGTCGGGGAACAGGCCGGCCACCGCGCCGTCGAGCAGGCCGCCGGACGCGGTGTTGACCCGGATGCCGGCGGGGGCGAACTCCACGGCCAGGTAGCGGGTCAGCGCCTCGACCGCCGCCTTCGTGGTGCCCACGGCGGCGTAGTCGCCGATCACCAGGGAGCTGCCGACCGAGGACAGGTTGACGATCGCGCCTCCCCCGCGCCGCGCCATCAGCGCCGCCGCCCGCCGGGCGCACCGCAGGCCGCCGCGCAGGTTGGTGTCCACGGCCCGCTGCCAGTGCGACTCGTGCAGCCGGTCCAGCGGCAGCAGCGCGCCCGAGGCCGCGTTGTTCACCAGCACGTCGACCGCGCCGCACCGGCGTTCCACCTCGTCGAACAGGGCGTCGACCTGCTCGGCCACCGCGACCGAGGCGCGCACCGCCCACACCGACGCGCCGCGGCCGGTCAGCTCGGCGACGACCCGGGGCGCCTCGGCCGTGGCGTGGAAGTAGTTGAGCACCACCTGCGCGCCGCGCCGCGCGAACGCCTCGGTGATCGCCCGCCCCACACCGCGCGCGCCCCCGGTCACCACGACCACGCGACCCGCGAACTCCCCCGTCACCGCGCCGTCCCCGCGCCGGTCACGTAGTCGGCGATGCGGCCCAGCGTCGGCAGCTCCCACACGGGCAGGTCCGCCACCCGGTCGGGCAGCCCGAACCGCGCGGCGACCTTCGTCAGCAGCGAGGTCTGCTTCAGCGAGTCGACGCCCAGTTCCGCTTCCAGCAGGGCGTCCTCGGTCAGCAGGTCGGCCGGGTACTCCAGCGCCCGCGCGTACAGCTCGCGCAGCTCGGCGACGACCCGCGGCCGGTCCCACCCCGCGAGCGCGGCGGGGGCGGCGGGCGGTTCGGCGACGACACCGACCACCTGGCTCTCCACCGCGACCGCCGGCAACCCGGTGGGCGACAGCGCGAACGGCGACGGCTCAGCGGGCATCGACTCGGCCGGCGACGGTGCGAACGGCGTCGGCGCGGCGAACGACGGCGTGGCGGGTGCCGACGTGGCGGGTGACGGCGCGGACGGCGTCGGCAGGGCAGCCGGCGGTGCGGCCTGCGGTGCGGCCTGCGGTGCGGGAGCGACCGACGACAACGGGGCCGGCGGCTCGACCGGGACCGGCCACGGGGCAGCCGGGACGGTCGGCGGCGTGCCCACCCGCCCGTTGCCGTTGTGCGACAAGGGGTCCGGGAGCGGGTCCGCGCGTCCGCCCGACTCGGCCGCGGCGCGCAGCCCGGCGTCCTCCCGCGCCGGGTCGAGCAACGGGGCGAACACGCGCACCCCCGGCACGGTCTGCTGCACGCACTTGGTCAACGCGTTGAGCGCCCCGCTCTCGATGAACGTCGTGCACCCCCTGGCGTGCAACCACCGCACGGTGTCGGTGAACCGCACGGGCAGCACCAGGCATTCGGCGAGGGCCAGGCGCAGGTCGTCGTCATCGGTGTAGTGGCGGCGGTGGATCGGTGAGTACACCGGCTGCTGCAACGGCTGCTGCCGCACGTTCGCCATCCGGGCCATGAAATCGCCCACCGCAGCCCTCATCGACGGGTGGTGCGATGCGTAAGGCAGGTGCAGGCGGGCGAACTGGACGCCCAGCGCCGCGGCGAGCCGTTCGGCGCGGTCGAGCTCCGGCGGGGAGCCGGCCAGCACCGTCTGCCGGGGCGCGTTCAGGCACGCCACGACGAGGTCGGTGTCCCCGAGCACGCCCACGAGGTGGCCGGCGGCCTCCTCGTCCAGGCCGATCGCGGCCATCCCGCCGCGGCCCTCCCACGGCTCCAGCGCCGCCGCCCGCGCGCACACCAGCCACACCCCGTCCGCGAGCGTGAACGCCCCGGCCGCGACCAGGGCCGCCATCTCGCCGAAGCTGTGCCCGACGAGCAGCCGGGGCCGCACCCCCCGGGCGGCGAGGATCCGGTGCACGGCCACCGACACGCCGAAGACGGCGAGCTGCGCCACCTCCGCCGGTCCGGCGAGCAGGTCCCGCACCGACACCGGCGCGCCGGCGAACAGGACCGGTGACACCGCCGGCACGCCCAGCCGGGCGGCGGCGCGGTCGATCTCCGCGAACGTCTCGTCGACCTCGGCGTGGTGCTGCCGGGCCTGTCTGAGGACCCCGGCGGAGCAGGCGCCGAGACCGGGGAACAGCAGAACGGGGCGGTCGGACACGGTGGGTCCCTCCAGGAGCCGGTGTGGTCGGGTCAGGCGGGGATGCGGCCGTGCCGGAGGAAGCCGAGCATCTGCGGGCCGCCGACGAAGCAGGTCGTGCCGCCGTCGGCGACCAGGCAGCCGCCGGTGACCGAGCGCGAGGCGTCGCCCGCGAGGTAGACCACCGCGCCGACGACGTCCTCGGGGCTGCCGAACGCGCCGGAGGGCACGGCGGCGAGCAGCCCGGCCGCGGCGTCCGGGTCGGCGAGGAACGCCTCGGTCAGGTCGGTCCGGACCCACCCCGGCACCAGGGCGTTCACCCGCACGCCCGCCGGCGCCCACTCGGCGGCCAGCGTCCGGGTGAGCGAGATGAGGGCCGCCTTGGTGACCGCGTAGTGGGCCAGCATCGGCGTGCCCGCGAGCCCGGCGATGGACGAGACGTTGACGACCGAGCCGCCGCCGCGCTCCACCAGCCGCCGGCCGAAGACCTGGCAGACGTGGACCACCGACTCCAGGTTCAGCCGCAGCACGTGCGTCCAGTCGGCGAGGTCCAGGTCGAGGAACGGTCCCGCGTGGCCGATCCCCCCGGCGTTGTTGACCAGCACGTCCGGGTCGCCGAACCCGGCCCGGGCGGTCGCCGCCGCGGCCCGGACCTGCTCGCCGTCGGTCACGTCGCAGGTCAGCACGAGCGCGCGGCGGCCGAGGTCCTCGACCTCCCCGGCCACCTCCTCCAGCGCGGTCGTGCTCCGCGCCAGCACCGCCACGTCGGCGCCGGCCGCGGCGAGCCCGACCGCGATCGCCCGGCCGATCCCCCGGGACGCCCCGGTGACGAGCGCTGTCTTGCCCTTCAGGTCGAACAGGTCGAGCGGGGACGGCATCGTTCCTCCGGGTGGGGTCGGGGGCGGGGCCGCGCTCACGCGGTCCTCGGGGTGGCGGCGTGCTGCGGGGCCAGGGCGAGGACTTCGGCGAAGCCCTCCCGCAGGCAGGCGGCGAACGCGGCGGGCGCGGTGAACGCGCCGGTGTCGAGGGTGGCCCCGATGTGGCACGTCCCGCCGTAGGTGGTCAGCGCGATGCTCGTCGCGCCGCGCAGCAGCGGCGGGAACGGCGTGATCCCCAGGACCCGCGCCCCCGTCAGGGTCAGCCCGCCGGGCAGGCCGCGGAAGTTGGTCGCGATCAGGTCGTTGCCGCGGAACATGCCGGTGAACACCAGCCGCACCAGCGGCCCCGGCAACGGGGTGATCGGCCGGCTGAGCAGGTCCAGCGCCCGCAGCGTCGCCGGGGTCCGCACCCGCGCGACCCGCCGGCGCGACTCCGCGACGCGCTCGGCCGGCCCCGGGCCCGCGACCGGCATCGCCAGCCGCGTGCTGGCCAGCCGGTTGCCCGCCGGCAGGTCCGCGCGCCCGCGCACGCTGATCGGGACGACGAGCGGGAGGGCGGCCAGTTCCACCCCGAACGCCCGGTGGTAGCGCTCGAACGCGCCCATCAGGGCGGCCACGAAGGCGTCGTTCAGCGTGCCGCCGCCGGCCCGGCCCGCCGCCTTGAGCGCCTCCGCGGGGACCTCCAGGGCGTCGAAGCGCATGGCCCGGCTGCGTTCGCGCAGCAGCGGCGAAGCCGGGACCGGCGGCACCAGCGTCGTGCGGGCGAAGGAGACCACCCGGTCGGTGAGCCGATCGGCCGGGCGGGCCTCCCGGCCGGAGCCGTCACCCGGGGTGACCCGTGCGCGCCGCGCGGCCCGGACGGCGGCCGGCGGCAGCGCGGCCAGCCGCCGGCCCAGGCGCCGGGCGAGCAGCGCGGCGGGCGAGGCGGCTCCCGGCCGGGGGGCGGGCGGCAGCAGCGGGTCGGCCGGCGGGTCGGCCGCGGGGTCCAGCAGCACGGTGATCAGCTGCGCCGCGCCGATCCCGTCGCTGAGGCTGTGGTGCAGCTTGAGCAGGTAGGCCGCGCCGCCGCCCCGGCCGTCGTCGAGGCCCTCCACCAGCGTCGCGGACCACAGCGGGCGTTCCCGGGCGAACGGCGCTGAGGCCACGTCCCGGGCCAGGTCGAGCAGCAGGCCGGTCGTGCCCGGCGTCGGCAGGCGGACCCGGTGCAGGTGGTTGCGCACGTCGAAGGCGGGGTCGACCACCCAGAACGGCCGGCCGAGCCGCAGCGGCGGCTCCAGGACCCGGTGGCGCAGCAGCGGGGCCACGCGGGTGGCCCACTCGTGCCTGGCCACCAGCCGGTCCCACCCGGGGCAGCGGTCGAGCACGACGACGCCCAGCATGTTCGACCGCATCCCGGGGTGGTCGTCCGCTCGCCAGAACAGCGTTTCCAGCGCGTTCATCTCCACCGGCGAGGGCCAGACGGCGCGTTCCAGCGGTTCCGCTTCGGGTTTTGTCATCGTTTTTCCCCGTTGGCTCGGCTTGCCGCGGTCGGCGTGGAGAGCGGACGATGGTGACGATCCGGCAGGAATTGACCAGCAATGCGCTGCACGTCTTCCATCTCACTTATCCGGAACAACGGTGTCTAGCTCCATTGGAGTGGCGGGAAGGGGCACCGGGAATGACCGGTCCCCCTCCTTCCGAGGCGGTGCCCCCGGCCCGGTCCACCCGGTCCCGGGGGACCTCCCGGAACGCCCGCGCACTGGTCCGATCGGCCGTCGGCGGCCCGGCGACCCCGACGCCCCGCGAGCGGCGGCCGGCTCGCCCGGTGATCACCGGCCCGGCCGCCCACCGGACGGGTGGCGGCAGTCCGAGCCACCCGGAAAGCACTCTCCGCCCGGTCGGCGGATTACCGCGGAAGGCGGAGCACCAGAGGTCCACGACCTCCGGCCCGGAGGTGTTCCCGGACTTGTCCCTGCCATCCCCGCCGTCGAGCGGTCGGGCGCCTGCCCGAAAGGGCCGAGCGCACCGTGGGCCGGTTAGGCCCGCCGCACCGCGCGCACTGGAAAGCGCCGAATTCGGCTCGCGCGCCGCCGTGCATTCTCCGGCAGGGCGTGGTGTCGTGCGGCACCGCGAAGGGGCGGCACCCGGCGCCGCCGGTCGCGTGCGGGGTCCACGCGGCCGGCGTCGGTGTCAGCGCTTCCAGAACGACCTGCGGCGCGGCGCGGTCAGGCCCTCCAGCGCGGCGATCGCCTCCCGCAGCCGGCGGGCCGGGTCGGTCGTCGTGGGCGGGGCTGCGGACGAGGCCGTGGGCAAGGCGGCGGACAGGGCCGCCGCCAGGTCCCGCAGCGCCCGCACGTGGTCCGCGGGCTCGCCCGCGGCGGTCCAGGCCGGGTGCAGGCGTTCGATCCCGGCGACCAGCCGGGACAGCGCCGCGACGGCGTCGGCCGGGGCCGTGCGGCGCAGGGCGTCCAACTCGCGGGTCAGGAAGCGGGACAGCGGTTCCGGGGCGGCTTCGGGCGCGGCCGGGGGCGCGGCGGGCGGGGGCGCGGCCGGCGGCACGGCGCCGGCCGGCGGCAGGGCCACGGGCGGCGGCACGGCGTCGGCGGACGACCGCGCCCGGCGCGGGGCGGAGTGGCGGCGCGCGAACGACGTCGCCGGGGCCGGCGGCGCGGCGAACCCCGGGGCCGCCGCGAACGCGGGGCCGACCCCGCCGGCGAGCGGCGCGGGAGCGGGCGGGCCGGCGGGGGCCCCCCAGCCGTCGGGGTGCTCCACCGGCTGCACCACGCGGTGGAGTTCGCCCGACTCGTCCACCACCCGCGGGTCCACCGCGACGAACGCCGTGAACCGCGACAGCACGCCGAACTCCAGCGACGTCGCCACGATCCGCCGTTCCAGCTCCGCCGGGTCGTCCTCGCCGACCACGTACCGGTCCTCCAGGTCGCGCACGCGCGAGCGCGCCCACAGCGCCGCCAGCGCCGGGTTGTCGCTCGCGACCGCGGGCACCTCCTGCCGCCACCCGCCCGCGCCGGACAGCTCCACGCCGCCCCCGCCACCGGTGGCGCAGCGGCCGAGGACGACGACCGGCGCGCCGGGGAACAGGTCGGGCAGCGGCCACGGCGTCAGCGTCCCCTCGTCCACGGCCAGGCCCGCCGACCGCACCGCCAGGCCGGTCAGGACGGGCGCGCCGACGCGGTGGTGCACGCGGCGCATCACCTCGTCCAGCCGGTCCTCCGACTCGACCAGCTCGCAGCGGCCCGTCGACCCGACCAGCCGGTGCAGGAACGCCTCGTTCACCGCCCGGTCGACGCCGACGGCGTGCACGCGCACCCCGGACAGCGGCCCCGCCAGCTCGCGCAGCAGCCGGTCCTCGTCGCCGACCTGGCCGTCGGTCACCAGGACCAGCACGCGCTCCCGCTCCTCCACCGCGCCCAGCAGCCCGGCGGCGCGGCGCAGCGGCTCGGCCATCTCCGTGCCGCCGCGGGCGTCCAGGCCGGCCAGGAACTCCACCGCCCGGTAGCGGTTGCGGTCGGTCGCCCCGACCAGGCCGGCGGGCAGGGCGACCGGGGTCTCGACCACGCCGTCGAACGCCAGGACCGCGAACCGGTCACCGGCGCCCAGGCTGTCGACGATCCGCCCCGCCGCGCGCCGGGCGGCCACCATCTTCCACCCGTGCATCGAGCCCGAGCGGTCCAGGACGACCACCACGTCCCGGCCGCGCGCCGGGACCCGCGCGGCGGGCGGCAGGACGGTCAGCGCGAACGTCGCGGCGCGGCCGTCCTCGTCCGGCCGCACGGCCAGCGACGTGCGCACCGCGTCGTCGTCGGCGAAGGCCAGCCGCAGCAGGAAGTCCCGGTCCACGCGGGCGCCCGGCTCGACCCGGACCCGGAACCCGCTCCCGGTCCGCTCCACGACGGTCGCGTGCAGGGTCGCCGAGGGCGTCGCGGGCGGCAGGCCGGCGGTGTCGACGTCCACCTCGACCGACAGCCGCACCGGGTCGGGGAAACCCGGCAGCAGCACCGGCGGGCTGATCCGCGAGGCGTCCGGCACCGCGTCGGTGTCCGCGGCGACGCCGTCGCCGACCTGCCCGCCCGCCAGCGGCGCGCCCGGGACGTAGCGGGGCGCGACCACCAGCGGCAGCCGGTAGGTCGCCGCGCCGTCCTCGTGGGCGAGCACCCCGGCCAGCGTCAGCCGGACGGTGACCCGCTCCCCCGGCAGGACGTTGCCGACCCGCGTGGTGAACACCCCCGGCCGCTCCTCCTCGGCGATGGCGGCGCGCCGGCCGCCGGCGACGGCCCGGTCGTAGTCGGCGCGCGCCTCGCCGCGCTCCCGGAGCACGCCCTCGACCACCCGGCCGGCGGCCTCCATCCGCAGCCGGGTCACCGCCGAGCGGGACGGCAGCGGGAAGACGTAGGTCGCTTCGAGGGGCTGCCCGTGCGGGTTGCGGAAGGTCTGGGTGATCGTGGTCCGCGACGCCAGGCCGGTGATCGCGGCCCGCACGTCGACCGCTTCCAGCGGCAGGTTGCCCCGCTCGGTGCGCAGGCAGCCGAGGCCGTCGTCGCCGGCGGGGCCGGCCACCGCGTCGATCACCTCGATGGGGGTGCTCATGGGTCGTCCTCTCCGGTGGTCGGGGCCAGGCCCAGGCGGGTGAGCAGGTCGAGCAGGGGCGCGGCGGCGGCGCGGAGTTCGGCCAGCTCCCGCGGGTCGGGCAGGCGCTCGGCGGCGCCCAGGACGAGCGTGACGCCGTCGGTCAGGCGCAGGGCCGGCACGGCGGTGACGGCGCCGACGGACCGCGCGGCCCGAGCCGCGGGCCGGTCCGAGGCGGAGGGCGCAGGCTCGACGCCGACCTGCGCAGCGGCGGACCCGACGGACCGCGCGGACTCGCCGCCGGTCGGAGCGGGGGCTGCCTGTGCGGGCTCGCCGCCGGTCGGCGCAGCGGCCGGCCGCTCCCGCCAGAAGCCCTCCCCCCGCGACCCGGCCGCGCGGGCGGGCACGTCGCCCGCACCGGCCAGCTCCGCGAGCTTCGCGTCCGAGGCCCCGAGCAGCAGCGCCTGGACCTCGGCCAGCGAGTGCCCGGCCGCCTGCAGCTTCTTCACCGCGACGAGCTGCAGCACGTGCCGCCGCCCGTACCAGGCGGTCCGCCCGCGGCCGGCGACCGGCCGGTCGACCAGCCCGATGGTCGTGTACCAGCGGATGGCGCGGCCGTTGGGCAGCTCCCGCACCCGGCCGTTGCGCTGCCCGCCGTAGTTCTCCGCCAGCAGCGCGGCGACCTGCTCCGGGAGCTGCTCGATCGTCCACAGCTCGTCGTCCACGCCGGCCATGCTGCCCGCCCGTCATGACACTGTCAACGTGACACTGTCAGATCGGGTGCCCTCCCCGCGAACTGGCGTGAACCGGGCGGCTGTTCAAGGATTCACACCGGGCGACCCGGCCCCGAGCGGTCGCCGGACCCCGCGCCGCCCGACCCCACCGCCGAGGGAGCCCATGAACCCGCGACAGGCCAACCCGTGGGCCGCGATCGGCGCGCTCTGCCTCGGCTTCTTCATGATCCTGCTGGACACGACGATCGTGTCCATCGCGGTGCCGGACATGCTGCGCGAGCTGGACGCCGGGTTGAACTCGGTGGTCTGGGTGATGAGCGTCTACCTGCTCACCTACGCCGTGCCGATGCTGTTCACCAGTCGGCTGGGCGACCGGTTCGGCCCCAAGCGGGTGTACCTGGCGGGCCTGGTGGTGTTCACCGCGTCGTCGCTGTGGTGCGGCCTGGCCGGCGACGTCGAAACCCTCATCGCGGCCCGCGCCGCGCAGGGCCTGGGCGCGGCGCTGATGACGCCCCAGACGCTGGCGTTCATCACCCACCTGTTCCCGCCCGCCGAGCGCGGCCCGGCCATGGGCCTGTGGGGCGGTGTCGCGGGCCTGGCGACGATCACCGGCCCCCTGCTGGGCGGCTTCCTGGTCGAGCACCTCGGCTGGGAGTGGATCTTCTTCGTCAACGTGCCGGTCGGCGCCGTCGCGGTCGTGGCGGCCCTGCTGCTGGTGCCCGACTGGCAGCCGCGCACCGCCCACTCCTTCGACCTGCCCGGCATCGCGCTGTCGGCGGCCGGGCTGTTCTGCGTGGTGTTCGGGCTGCAGAACGGCCAGCACTACGACTGGGGCGAGGTCGCCGGCGGGGTCACCGTGTTCGAGGTCGTCGGCGCGGGCGTGGCGCTGCTGGTCGCGTTCGTGCTCTGGCAGCGCCGCAACCGGCGGGAACCCCTGCTGCCGCTGGAGGTGTTCGGCAACCGCAACTTCTCCGCCGGCACGCTCACCGCCGTCACCGTCGGCTTCACGATGACCGGGATGTTCCTGCCGCTGATCATCTACATCCAGACGGTGCTGGGCCTGAGCCCCACCATGGCGGGCGTGCTGACGGCGCCGATGTCGCTGCTGTCGGGCGTCGTGTCGCCGTTCGTGGGGCGCGCCTCGGACCGGGTCGACGGCCGTCACCTGGTGGTGGCGGGCCTGGCGCTGCTGGCGGCGGGCATGGCCGTCATCGCGCTCCAGGCGCGGCCGGACACCAACCCGTGGGCGCTCGTCCCCGCGCTGCTGCTCAGCGGGTTGGGCATCGGCCTGGTGTTCCCGCCGATGAGCAACCTCACCATGAACGGCGTGGCGCCCCGGCTGGCGGGCGCGGCGTCGGGCATCTTCAACACCGCCCGCCAGGTCGGCGGCGTGCTGGGCAGCGCCGCGATCGGCGTGCTGCTGCAGGCCCGGATCAGCACGTCGACCGCGCACGAGGCGGCCGTCGCCGCCGAGCAGCTGCCCGAGCCCTACCGCGCCCCGTTCACCGCCGGCATCGCCGAGGCGGCGGCGGGCGCGGGCGAGTTCGGCGCGGAGGGCGGGCACGCGGACGTGTCCGACCTGCCGCCGGAGGTGGCGCGGCAGGCGGGCCGGCTCGCCGCGCAGGCCGTCGAGGCGGGCCTGACCGACGCCGTGCGGGCCACGCTCCTGCTGCCCATCGCGGTGCTGCTGCTGGGGATCGTGGCCGCCCGCCTGCTGCGCCCGGTCACGCCGCGACCGGGGTCGGCCGAACGCGGGTGACGACACCTTGACAGTCCACATCGGACGTCCGATGTGGACGTCCGATGTGGACGAGCAAGCGGACTACCGCGATCATCGCGGGAAACCCCGCGGCAGGGCCGACTCCCCGGTCGCCGACCCGGCGCCTCACCTGCCCGCGCCCACCGCCATCGCCTCGGCCACGTCCTCCTCCACCAGGTCCACGTTCACCGCGAAGCCGGCCGCCGAGCCCATCCCCGCCGAGGTGACGACCAGCGCCCGCGGGTCGACCACGTTCCCGGCCGCCCACACGCCCGGCACGCTGGTCAGGCCCGAGCGGTCGACGGTCACCCAGCCGTCCTCGCCGACGGCGCAGCCCAGGCCGGTCAGCAGCGAGTCGCGCGGCACCATGCGCGGCACGACGAACACCGCCTCGCGGGCGACCACCTCGCCGTCGACCTCCACGCCGCGCAGGACGTCGTCGACCACCCGCACCCGGCTCACGACCCCCTCCACGACCCGCACGCCGCGGGCGTCGAGGCGCACCCGGTCCTCGTCGGACAGGTCGAGGGTGTGCGCGAACAGCACCACGTCGTCGCTCCACTGCCGGACCAGCTGGGCGTGGAACACCGCGCCCGGACTGGTGCCCAGCACGCCGACCGGCCGGTCGCGGACCTCGTAGCCGTGGCAGTACGGGCAGTGCAGCACGTCGCGGCCCCAGCGCTCGCGGACGCCGGGGATGCCGGGCAGCTCGTCGCGCAGGCCGGTGGCCACGACGAGCCGGCGGGCGCGCAGCGCGTCGCCGTCGTCGAGCAGGACGGCGAACCCGCCGTCGAGCGGCACGGCGGTGTCCACCAGGCCCCGGACGATCCGACCGCCGTACCCGGTGACCTCGGCCCGCCCCGCCTCCAGGAACGCGGTGGGCTCCACGCCGTCCCGGGTCAGGAAGCCCTGCACGTGCGCGGCCGGCGCGTTGCGCGGCTCCGAACCGTCGACGACGACGACCCGCCGCCGCGCCCTGACCAGCAGCAGCGCGGCGCTCAGCCCCGCGGCTCCCCCGCCGACCACCACCACGTCGCAGTCGGTCCCACTGCTCCCGTTGGCACCCATCACGATCACCTCCGTCGATCATGCTCGGACGCGGGGCCCCGCGCGAGCAAACTCCGTTGCTGTTTTCGGGACGCGCTTCCCGTGGTGTGATGGCGGCATGAGGGAGTTCGAGGACATCAGCGGAGCCCTGTCCGACATCGGCCCCCGGCTGCGGCGGCTGCGCACCCAGCGCAGGCTCAGCCTGTCCGCGCTGTCGGAGATGACGGGGATCTCGAAGAGCACGTTGTCGCGGCTGGAGGCCGGGCAGCGCCGCCCCAGCCTGGAGCTGCTGCTGCCGGTCGTGCGCGCCTACCGCATCCCGCTGGACGAGCTGATCGGCGGCCCGGAGGTGGCCGACCCGCGCATCCGCCCGACGCCGCGGCGGGTGGACGGCAGCGTGGTGCTCCCGCTGACCCGCCAACCCGGGCCGCAGCACACGTTCAAGACGATGATCCCGCCGTCGCGCAACATCCCCGAGCTGTGCACGCACGAGGGCTACGAGTGGCTCTACGTCCTGTCCGGCCGGCTGCGGCTGGTCGTGGCGGAGCAGGACCTGGTGCTCGAAGCGGGCGAGGCCGCCGAGTTCGACACCCGCCTGCCGCACTGGTTCGGCAGCACCGGGGAATGCCCCGTGGAAGTGCTGAACATCCTAGGACCACAGGGCGAGCGAATCCACTTGCGTGTACGGACAAACGAAGAGAAATAATCTTCGTTGCTATTTCCGGGAAGTTCATTGCCGGGCTCCGCGGCCGGGTGCCAGCCTCGTCGGTGACCGCGCGGAATTCCTCGCCCACCCTGCCGGGCGTCGATATCCCCAACTGCCGCGCGGTTTCACACGAGCAGAACGGGAACCGGCATGAATTCTCCTGGCGTCTCCCAGAGCAGCTTTGACGTGGTCGTGGTCGGCAACGGGGCCCTGGGGCTTTCCCTCGGGCTCGTGCTGGCCCGCCGCGGGCAGACCGTCGCCGTGCTCGGGCAACCCCACCGCCCGATGGCGGGCTCCACCGCAGCCGGGGCCATGCTCGGCAGCTTCGCCGAGGTCACGACCTCGCTGGTGGCCAGCGAGGCCGGTCGGGCCAAGCTCGAACTCGGCATCCGGGCGACTTCCCTGTGGCCGGAGTGGCTCGCCGGGCTCGGCGACGACGCCGCCGAGCGGATCGTGACCGCGGACGGCACCACGGTCATTCTCAACGCGATCGGCATGGCCGAGATCGACGACACCAACTACCGGGCCATCCGCACCGAACTCGACCGCTACTCGGGCGCCTACGAGGACGTCGACCCGCTCGACCTCGAATGGGTCGACGCCGAGCCGATCTCCCGCCCGCTGCGGGCGTTCCACATTCCCGGCGAGCACGCGGTCAGCACGCCCGCGCTGCTGGATCGGCTCCAGTCCGCATTCCTCGCCGAGGGCGGGACGGTCATCGCCCAACAGGCGACGCGGGTCGACCACGAGGGCGACCGGGTCACCGGCGTGACGCTGGAGAACGGCGACCGGCTCACCGCCGGGCAGGTCACCCTCGCGGCCGGCGCGCAGTCCCAGGCGCTGATCGACGGGCTGCCGGTGGCCGGCCGGATCCCGCCGCTGGTCAGCGGCTACGGCGTGTCGGTGCTGATGAAGACGGTCGACGGCACGGCCCCGCGCAGCGTCATCCGCACGCCCAACCGCTCCTTCGCCTGCGGTCTGCACGTCGTGCCGCGCGGCGAGGGCGAGGTCTACCTCGGCGCGACCAACGTCGTGTCGATCCGGCCGCGCGACGTCGCAGACATGCGCGACCTGGTGTTCCTGCTCCAGTGCGCGCACCGGCAGGTCCGCCGCAAGCTGTGGGACAGCCAGGTGGAGAAGGTCCAGGTCGGCAACCGGCCGATCGCGCTCGACGGCTTCCCGCTGATCGGTTCGGGCGGGATGGCCGGCCTGTGGCTGCTGACCGGCACCTACCGCGACGGCGTGCACCTGTCGCCGCTGCTGGCGCAGGAGATGGCCGACCGCATCCTGGGCGAGCCGGGCTCGGTGGACCTCGACCGGTTCACGCCGCTGCGCAAGCCGTTGCAGGAGTGGACCCGCGACCGCATCGTCAACGACACCGTGGAGCACTGGATCGGCATCGGCTACGAGCAGGACTGGCAGATCCCGGTCGACTGGCACCAGTGGATCGAGACCGACCTGCGGCCGGCGACCGAGCGCTGGGTCGAGGACATCGACCCCGAGTTCACGCCGCCCGCCGAGCTGGTCTTCCTGTCCCGGATGGACCCGGAGGCGCTGAAGCTGCTGCGCGAGTACTACGCCCGGACCCGCGAAGTCTGGTGACCCGGCACGCGGGTCGGCCTCCCCTTACGGCCCGCGAAGCCACATGAGGATGCCGCGTCGGAGAGGACCCCCTGCCTCTCCGACGCGGCATCCGCGCATGAGCGCCCACGTCGGCGAACCCCGGCACACCCGCGACCCCGGCGCACCCGCCCGCGGTTCCGGTCTCCCGTCCGCGGTTCCGGCGCGGCTGCGAACCGGGCGGTGAACGGCAAAGGGGAACCCCCGGCGCACCCGCGGCCACGACGCCGCCCGGTCCGCCGGGGGTTCCCCGTCGCGGCCCCCGCCGGGGGCCGCGACGCGCTCACTCCTCGCCGGGAGTCGCCTCGCCCCAGCCCCAGCGCTTGAGCATCTCCCGCTCCTTGGGCACCGCGCCCGGCTTCGAGTTGGCCATCGCGCGGCGCGAGCCGAACTCGATGTAGCTCACGAACGCCGACCGGAACTCCGCGTCCTCGGGGAACCCGACCTCGTCGGCCGACTCCAGGATCAGCCGCACCCACCGGTTGCGCTGCTCCGGCTGGATGTCGCGGTTGCGGTGCTTGCCGACCAGCCGCTTGAAGCCGCCGTGCTCGTCGGTGTACTTCCGGGGGCCGCCGAACACCTCGCTCAGCATGACGGCCACGTCGTGCGGGTGCTCCGGCGTCATGCGGCGGAACAGCGGCTCCAGCAGGTCGTCCTTGAGCACCTTGCGGTAGAAGACCTCCGTGAGCCGCTCGAACGCCTCGGCGCCACCGGCCCACTCGTACACGGACGGAACCTGTTCTCCCACAGCACTTCCTTCCTCGCCCAGCGTCACAGGCCGAGAGACCGGCCGATCAGCTCTTTCATGATTTCGGTGGTGCCGCCGTAGATGGTCTGCACGCGGCTGTTGGCCCACTCGCGGGCGATGGAGCTCTCCCGGAGGTAACCGTAGCCGCCGTGCAGCTGCAGGCAGCTGTCGGCGACGCGGACCTGCAGCTCGGTGGTCCACCACTTGAGCTTGGCCGCGTCGGTGACGGTCAGCCGCCCGGCGTTCAGCTCCGCCATGCAGTGGTTGAAGAACACCCGCGCCACGGTGATCTCGGTGTCGAGCGAGGCCAGCACGAACTTGTTGTGCTGGAAGCTGCCGATGGCCTGGCCGAACGCCTGGCGGTTGCGGGCGTGCTCCAGGGTGTCGGCGAGCATCTTCTCCGCCGTGGCGACCGCGACCGCCGAGATGCACAGCCGCTCCCTGGGCAGCCCGGCCATGAGGTAGCCCATCCCGGCGTTCTCCCGGCCGAGCAGGTTCGCCACCGGCACCCGGCAGTCGTCGAAGAACAGCTCGCTGGTGTCGCTGGCCCGCCAGCCGAGCTTGTCCAGCCGCCGGCCCCGGGAGAAGCCGGGCGTGCCGGCCTCCACGACCAGCAGGCTGATCCCGGGCGCGCCGCGCGGCGTGGCGGTCTTGACCGCCACGAGCACCAGCCCCGCCTTCTCCCCGTTGGTGATGAACGTCTTCTGCCCGTTGAGGACGTAGTGGTCGCCGTCGCGCACCGCGGTGGTCCGGATGCCCGCCAGGTCCGAGCCGGCCTCGGGTTCGCTCAGCGCGATGGCGGCGATCTGCTCGCCCGAGCACAGGCCGGGCAGCCACCGGGCCTGCTGCTCCGGGGTGGTGCGGGCGGCGAAGTAGGACGAGACGATGTCGTTGTGCGCCACCAGGCCCGGTGCGGTCACCCCGGCCCTGGTCAGCTCCTCGATGAACACCGCGGTGAACCGGAAGTCGTCCTGGCCGCCGCCGCCGTGCTCGGCGGGGGCGTCCACGCCGAGCAGCCCGGCGGCGCCGGCCTTCTTCCACAGGGCGCTGTCGATGATGCCGTCCCGTTCCCACTGGTCGTGGTGCGGGACCGCCTCCCGCTCCAGGAAGGCGCGGCACAGGGACCGGAAGTCCTCGTGCACCTCGTCGTAGGGGTTGTGCTCCACGTCATCTCCCCTTGTCGGCCAGATCAGCGGCTCGGGTCGTGTTCTCGTGCACCAGCGCCAGCACCTCGCGGGGGTCGCGGATCGCGGCGAAGTGGTCCCCCGCCAGCTCCAGCCGCCGGCACGGCTCGCTGCTGTGCTCCGCCCACTCCCACATCCGCTCGGGCGGCACGTGGACGTCGTCGGCCGCCGCGACCAGCGCCAGCGGGAAGTCCACCCGCAGGCCGGCCTGGCTCGGGTACTGCGCGCGGATGCCGTAGTCCTCCCGCATCAGCGACAGGAAGTAGCCCGCCATGGCGCTGGAGGACACCGCCTCGGGCGGGGTGCCGCCGTCGCGCATGATCTTGGCGAGCAACTCCTCGTCGGACAGCGAGGTCGTCACGTCGCCCACCTCCTGCGTCCGGGGCGGCAGCGCGGCGGAGAGCACCGCGCACGCCGGCGGCTCGTCCAGCGCCGCCGCCACCCGCGCGGCGACGGCCAGGCTGAGCAGGGCGCCGAAGCTGTGCCCGAAGGTCGCCCAGCGCAGCCCCGGGTCCTCGGCGCGGCCCTCGCCCAGGTCGGCGAGCAGCCGCGCGGCCGTCCAGTCCACCAGCGACGGCAGGTCGCCGATCTTCGGGTGCCGCGCCGCGGAGCCCCGGCCGGGGCGGTCGAGCCCGACGACCCGCAGGTCGGGACCGGCCGCCTCCTTCCACGGCCGGTAGACCGCGGCGGTGGCGCCCGCGTGCGGGAAGCAGTAGAGCCGTGCGGCCACGCCGGTCACTCCCCCGCCTCGGACGCGATCCGCTCGGCGAGCATGATCGTCGTCAGGTTGGTCGGCGCACCGGGCATGGTGGGGAACACCGAGGCGTCCACCACCCGCAGCCCGGTGAACCCGTGCACCCGGCAGCGCTGGTCCACCACCGACATCGGGTCGTCCGGCGGGCCCATCCGGTTGGTGCCGATGGCGTGCCACCCCGGGCTCATCACGTTGCACACGGCTTTGCGCAGCAGCTGGTCGTCCTCCACCATCGAGTCGGTCCACAGCTGGACCTCCTCGATGTTGTCGGCGAACACCGGCGACCGCAGGATGCGCCACGCCTTGCGCACGCCCAGCGCCAGGCGCTCCACGTCCTCGTCGACCGAGCCGAAGCCCAGCTCGATCACCGGCGCGCCGGACGGGTCGGCGTGCACCCGGCCGTGGCCCTCCGGGCGCAGCAGCATCACCGAGATGCCGACGACCATGTGCCAGCCGAGCCGGTCGGCGAACCCGGGGATGGTGGTCCGCTCGACGTTGTTGAGCAGCCACACCTGGAGGTCCACGTCGTCGTCCAGGCCGCTGGGCACCCGCGCGGCGACCTGCCGCCACGGGACGCCGGGCCGGCACAGGCCGTCGCGCGGCTTGGCCCACAGCACCACCGACGGGTGGTCGACCAGGTTCTCGCCGACCCCGGCCAGCTCCGCGACCCTCGGCACGCCCAGCGCGTCGAGCACGTCGGCCGGGCCGATGCCCGAGCGCTGCAGGACCAGCGGCGAGCCGATCGCGCCGGCGCTGAGCACGACGTCGTCGCTGCGCACGACCGAGACCGCGCCCTCCCGCTCGACCTCGACGCCGACCGCGCGCCGCCCGTCGAGCAGCACCCGCAGGACCCGGCTGCGCGGCCGGACCTCCAGGTTCGGCAGGTGGCGCGCCGCCGCCAGGTAGGTGGCGGTGACGTCCATCCGCTCGCCGTCGACCGCGTTGGCGGGCACCGCGCCGACGCCGAACTCGTCGGTGCCGTTGAGGTCGGCCAGGGACGGCACGCCCATCCGCTCGCACTCGGCCCAGAACGCGGCGTCCAGCACGTGCAGGCCCTCCCGGCGGGGCCGCCGGATCGGGATGGGCCCGCTGTCGCCGTGGTCGCCGCCCGAGAAGTCGGCGTCGCGCTCGATCGCCCGGAAGTGGGGCAGCACGTGGTCCCAGGACCAGTCCGGGTTGCCGTGCTTGACCCAGTCGTCGAAGTCCCGGGGCAGGGCGCGCATGGCCACCGCGCCGTTGACCGAGGAGCCGCCGCCGACGACCTTGCCCACCGGGTAGGGGAACCGGCTCCACAGCGCCCGGGACGGCCGGCCGCCCGCGGTGCGCAGGTTGGCCCGGTGGTCCCAGTTGAACCCGTCGAGGATCAGCCGGGTGCCGTCGCGCACGGGGTTGGGCTCGTCCCGGGACACCGGCTGGTCCGGCCCCGCCTCCAGCAGCAGCACGCGCCTGCCGCGGGCGGCGGCGCGGGTGGCCACCACCACGCCGGCCGACCCGCCGCCCACGACCACCAGGTCCCACCGCTCGTCGGTCATGCGCGCACCTTCACCAGTGAGCGCATCAGCTCCGCGAACTCGGTGATGCTGGAGTTGGTGAACAGGCCCTCGACGACCTTCTGCTCGGCCGCCGAGTCGATCTCGAACTCCGCGCGCAGCTTGCCGATGATGCCGACCGCGTGCAGCGAGTCGCCGCCGACGTCGAAGAAGCCGTCCTCCACGCCGAAGTCGGTGTGGCCCAGCTGGTCGAACCAGATCGTCAGCAGGCGCTGCTCGACGTCGTCGCGCGGTTCGGCCCGCTCGTCGCTCTCGCCGCCGTCGTGCCACGGCGTCGGCAGCGCGGCGTGGTCGATCTTGCCGTTGGGCGTCATCGGGAACGCGTCGACCGCGACGTAGTGCGTGGGCACCATGTAGCCGGGCAGCACGTCCGCCAGCGCCTTGCGCAGCAGCGACGGGTCGGGCTTGCCGTTGCCGTCGGCGATGACGTACGCGGCGAGCTGCCGCTGCCCGCTCAGCGGGTGCACCGGCGCGGCGACCAGCGCGTGGCCGACGCCGGGCTGCCTGCTCAGCGCCGACTCGATCTCGCCCAGCTCGACCCGGTAGCCGTTGATCTTGACCTGGAAGTCGGTCCGGCCCAGGATCTCGATGTCGCCGCCGGGCAGGTAGCGGCCCAGGTCTCCGGTCCGGTAGAGCCGCTCGCCGGTGACCGGGTGGGTGAAGAACCGCTCCGCGGTGCGCTCCGGGTCGCCCCAGTAGCCCGCCGCGACGCCGACGCCGCCGATGTGGATCTCGCCGGTCGTCCAGACCGGGCACGGCTCCAGCCGCTCGTCGAGGACGTGCATGGTCTGGTTGGCCAGCGGCTTGCCGTACGGGATGCTCGCCCAGTCCGGCGACACCTCGCCGATCGGGTAGTGGATCGACCAGATCGACCCCTCGGTGGCGCCGCCGAGGCTGATCACGGCCATGTCCGGGAAGCGCTCGCGCAGCCTGCCCGGCAGCGTCACCGGGATCCAGTCGCCGCTGAGCAGCGCCAGCCGCACGCTCGCGCCGGCCTCGGCGGGCGCGTCGGCCAGCGAGTCCGCCCACAGCCGCATCGGCGCGGGGACGCTGTTCCAGACCGTCACCCGGTGCCGGTCGATCAGCTCGGTCCAGTGCGCGACGTCGCCGCTGCGCCCGGCCTCCGGCACGACGATCGCGCCGCCCGCGCCCAGCACGCCGAACACGTCGTAGACCGACAGGTCGAAGCCGGTGGGCGCGAGCGCGAGGACCCGGTCGCCCGGGCCGACGCCGAACCGGCGGTTGATGTCCTGGACGGTGTTGCCGGCCGAGCGGTGGGTGATCATCACGCCCTTGGGCTCGCCGGTCGACCCGGAGGTGAAGATCACGTACGCCAGGTCGTCGTGGCCCTGGACGTCCTCGGGCCGCTGCGCCGGGCAGGCGAGGGTGGCCTCGTCGTCCGGCGTGATCACCTGGACGTCCTCGGGCCACGTCAGGTGGTCGCGCAGCTCGGGCTCGGTGACGACGGCCGTGGCGGCGCAGCGCGCCAGCAGCTTCAGGCGGCGCTGCTCGGGCAGCTCCGGGTCGATCGACACGTAGGCGGCGCCGGAGTGCAGCACGCCCAGCAGCGCGGAGAACAGCCGCGCGCCCGGCCGCATCGACACCGCGACGAGCGTGTTCGGCACGCCGTGGCCCTCGGCGCGCAGCCGGTGCCCGAGCCGGTGCGCGTCCTCGCTCAGCCGCCGGAAGGTCACCTCGGCGCCGTCGGCGATCACCGCCACGGCGTCGGGCGTCCGCGCCGCCGCGGCGCCCACCAGCTCGTGCAGCAGCGCGGGCGGCAGGTCCTGGGCGGTGTCGTTGGCCTCGTCCCGCTCCCGGCGCTGGTGCTCGGGCAGCGGCACGACGCCGCCGGTGCGGGCCCACAGCGCCTCGTCGTCGGCGATCGCGGCCAGCAGCCGCAGGTAGGCGTCGAACATGTCGTCGACGACGCCGGCGGGGAACAGCCCCTCGACGGCGTTCCAGCTCAGCGCCAGGCCACCGGCCTGCTCGCGGACCTGGTTCTCCAGCCAGATCTGCGGGGTCTGGGAGGCGCTGTGCACGACCTCGCCGAACAGCCCGAGGGCGTCGCCGCCGGGCTCGCCGCCCAGCGTGCTGGAGTAGACCACGGGCATCCCCACCGGGCGGCCGTCGCCCCGGGCGCGGGTCAGCTCCCGCAGCACGCGGATACCGCTGAAGGCCGCGTGGTCGGCGTCGGCGCTCACCTGGTCGGCCAGCGCGCGGACGCGGTCCTCGAACGTCCCACCGTCCGACGCGCGGGTCACCGGCAGGCCCAGGGACAGGAAGTCGCCCACCACCTCGCCGATGCGCGGGTGCACCGGCAGCCGGTCGAGCAGGGTGAGCGCGATCGTGAAGTCCGACCGCCGCGACCACCGGCGCAGCACCTCGCCGTAAGCGGCCAGCAGCACGACGTTCACCGGCACGCCACGGCGGGCGGCGGCCTCCTTGATCGCCGCCCAGCGCGGCGCGGGCACCACGGCGTCGAGCTTGCGGAACACCGGCCGGCCGACCAGCTCCGGCGACGTGGCCAGCGGCAGGTCCGGCCCGGCGGGCAGCTCGTCCAGGCGGGCCTCCCAGTACTCCCGGGCCCGGCGCCCCTCGTCGCCGTCGAGCAGTTCCGCCTGGCGCAGGACGTGGTCGCGGAAGGTCACGTCCAGCGGCTCGGGCCGCCAGTCCGGCTCGTCGTAGCGGCGGCGCCACTCCGCCAGCACGGCGTACAGGCTGCGCACGTCGACGAACAGCAGGTCGAAGCTCAGGTGCAGGCGGGTGCGGCCCTCGGCGGGCAGCGTGGCGCGGATGTCGAACAGCGGCCACTGGTCGGTGGGCCGGACCTCGTCGGACAGCTCGGCCCGGATCGCGTCCAGCGCGGCGCGGCGCTCCTCGTCGGTGCGGTCGCGCAGGTCGGTGACCCGGATCTCGTAGTCGGGCACCTCGTCCAGCACGCACTGGCCGGCGCCGTCGGGCGCGGTCACCGCGCGCAGCATGTCGTGGCGGGCGACGACCTCGCGCAGCGCCCGGGACAGCCGCTCGACGTCCAGGGCCGGCCCCTCGAACTCGAAGTAGACGTGACCGGCCACCCCGCCCAGCTCGATCCCCCGGTGGCGGCCGATCACCATGGCGTGCTGGAGATCGGTCAGCGGGAACGGCCGGTGGTTCGGGACAGGTGCTTCCGGGGAACACTTTGATTCTGCCCGACCATTCAGGAGCTCCATCAGAGATGAATATTGGTCGTTCACTGCCCTACCTCTCCCGAGAGCGTGGCGAAAACGCAGAAGAACTGGTACCACCGGTCGTCCGGCGCAAAATTCACCCCAGCGCGCCGCACCCGGCACAGGGATGACAGCAGCCGGCTTCGAGCCTTGTCAACCGGGCCGCCGGCGCGCACAAATGCGCGTCCGGGCGTGCGCGACCGCGGCGTTGATACTCGTCCCGGGGCGCGGCACCATGGACTTATGATCGAGAACAGCGGAATTCCCACCGGCCCGCGCGTGCTCGTGGGAGCCACCGGTTCGGTCGCCGTGACGGCCCTGCCCGCCTACCTCACCGAGATGCGCAGCAGGCTCGGCGGCACCTACACCGTGCTGATGACGCACACGGCGACGACCTTCCTGCCGCCGACCACCGTGGCGATCCACGCCGAGCGCGTCGTCAGCGGCGAGTCCCCCGAGGACTGGCCGACCGACAAGCCGTCCCGGCTGGCCGCCGGCCACGACGTGGTGGTGGTGCTGCCCGCGACGGCGAACATGCTGGCCGCCGTCGCGACCGGCGCGGCGCCCAACCGGCTGACGACGGTGATCCTGTCCACCACCTGCCCGGTGGTGTACTTCCCGTCGATGGGGGCGGCCATGTGGCGCAAGCCCGCGGTGCAGCGCAACGTCGCGCAGATCCGCGCGGACGGCGGCCACGTGCCCGAGCCGGAGTGGCACGACAGCTACGACGTCGGGTCGCGCTCCATGTCGCACCACCCGACGATGCCCCCGCCGCCGGAGGTGGCGAAGATCGTCGGCGACCTGCTGGCCGCGCAGTCGGCGTGAGCCGCGCGCCGGGGCTCGCCACCGGCGGTGGCGAGCCCCTCGGGCACGGCGGTCAGGACCCGGCGGACGTTCCCCGGTCCAGCCACACGGCCAGCTCCTTCCACGTGTCCGCGTAGGACTGGGCGATCTCGGCGACGATGCCGCGGCAGTGCGCCGGGACCGCGTCGAGGACCTGCCGGCACTCCGGCTGGTCCACCACGTGCGAGTTGAGCAGGCGGATCAGCGTGCGGCCCGCCTCGGTGAACCGCAGCGACGGGTCGCGCTTGAGCCGCACCAGCAGCGACCGCTGCGCCTCCACCCGCTCGGCGCACCGGTCGGCCGCGGGCGCCCGCTGCGGCTCCTTGGCCCGCGTGGAGGAGCCGGCGCCCGAAGCCGAGCCCGTGCCGCGCGGACCGCGGCGCTGCCGGGGCGGCACCGGGTCGTCGCCGCGGGCCAGGCGGTCGCGCACGTCGCGCACCGTGCCCAGCGAGACGCCCGCCTGCACCGCGATCTGCCGCAGCGAGGCGGAGGGCTTCTCCCGCAGCAGGGCGCTGGCCCGCAGCCGGCCGTCCGCGCTGTTGAGCGGCCGGACGCGGCCGTCCCGGCCGACCCGGCTGCGCGACTGCGGATCCTCACCAGTTGCGCAGGCGCGGATCGCGCCGACGGTCTTGGCCGCGAGCCCGGTGGCCGAGGCGATGGCCCGGTCGGACCACTGCGGGTGCGACGCGATGATGCGCAGGGCCGCGGCCCGCCGGTCGGCCAGCGTCAGCGGTCTGCCGTGCTTGACGTTCGAGCGCACGCCGAGCACGAAGGCGTCGGCGGCGTCACCGTCGAAGAAGCGCACGCGGATCGTCTCCTCGCCGCGCAGCACCGCGGCGTGGAGCCGGTGCATCCCGTCGATGACCCGCATGGTGGGCCGGTGCACCAGCACCGGCGGCAGAGCCGTCTCCGACTCGGCCAGGGCACGGGCGTGCTCGCAGTCCTCCCCACCGAGCCGGGGGGAGTCCGACGGCCTCAGCGCGGTGACCGGGACCGGCACCGCGGATTGACCGTCGAGCCACAGCTCAATATTATCCGCGGACTCCGAAACACATCGGTCGATCACATCCGGTAATTGGTACTCGACATAGCGGAGCAATTCTTCTCCCCCTAGCCGACACAGTCAGCGCACGCAGCCGGAAAGTCTTCCCCATAGTTGCGGACCCGGACAACGACGCGGTGCCACCCAGCCACCGCGCGTATCGAACAGGTCCCCGGACCAGCGTAGCCAAAATGCAACGGAAAGCAAGGTCGCTCGGTGACGGAGCTACCTGCAGGAACCACTGGTCGGCCGCTTGGCCGCACCACCGCCGGACACTTCTTCCGGCTATTCGGATCGACTGGAACATGCCGACGCACTACTGTGTCGGCTCTGGGACGGATGGAGCAGGGCGATGTGGCGACCGGGCGCTTTCCACGTGCTGCCCGACCACCCACCCGCGCCACCGGGGCGGCGGGCTGCTCCGGACGACCGGAGCGGGATCACCCCGAACGACCCCGTCGCCGTCGACGGCCACCCGCGCCAGGAGCTCCCCAGGACGCCCCGCTCCGAGGGTGACAGCCGGAGCCACCCGGCGGAGCCCGGGGCGTCCCGGGGTACAACGGGCCGCAGGACGCTTCGGGGGTCCGCGAGCCGGTCGGCCGCCACCGGCTCGCACAGGGGTCGACGACGGCCCCCAGCGCCCGGTTTCTGCTGATCAAGTCCATGTCAACCCCCTTCCCTTGATGTCCCACCAGGCGGAAATTACCGTATTCCACAGATCCAGGGAACACTGGAGTGTGATGCCACATGAGCGGTGACGGTTCCCGGCCCGAGTTGTTCGAGCTGTTGGCGCGCGTCGGCAAGGCACTGGGCAACGGCAAGCGGTTGGAGCTGATCGAGCTGCTGGTGCAGCGCTCCAGGGGCGTCGTGGAGCTGGCGCGCGCGGCCGGGCTCAACGTGACGACGACGTCGGCGCACCTGCAGACGCTGCGGCAGGCGGGCCTGCTCACCACCTCGCGCGACGGCACCACCATCCGCTACAGCATCGCCAGCGCCGAGGTCGCCGCGCTGTACGCCCGGCTGCTGACGGTGGCCGCCACCCGGTCCGCGGAGGTCGCCGTGGCCCGGCGCAGGCACGTGGGCCCGGACGACACCGAGGAGGTCGACCGCGACGAGCTGCTGCGCCGGGTCAGCGCGGGGCGGGCCGTCGTGGTGGACGTGCGGCCGAAGACCGAGTACGACGCGGGGCACATCCCCGGCGCGCTGTCCATCCCCATGGAGGAGCTGGCCGGGCGCCTCGACGAGCTGCCCACCGACCTGGACATCGTCGCGTACTGCCGGGGCGCGTTCTGCTCCTACGCCCACGACGCCGTCCGCCTGCTGTCCACGCGCGGCTACCGCGCGGTGCGGCTGGCGGACGGCGTCCTGGAGTGGCAGGTGGCGGGCCGGCCGCTCACCGGCGGCGCGACCTGACCCACCCCGGCGCCGAGCGGTCCCCGGTGGCCCGGTCGGGGTGTCGGGAGGCCGTCGGGGCGCTCCCGGGCCGGGCGGTCCCCACGCGCCCCCGGCGGGGTCGCCGCCACGCCGGCCGCCGCCGCCGCGCTCGCGCCGGACCGCCTCCAGCGGTTCGAGGTGGTTGACGGCCTTGGAGACCGGCGCCGGGCCGACCCGCAGCCGCGCGGCCGGCTCGGCGCGGTGGAACCGCCGGACTCGCCGGCGCACAGGCACGCGAGCACCCGCGCCGCCGGGGAATTCCACCGCGGCCGACCGCGTAGGTCCATTGTGGACTGAAGCGGCAAAGGCCGACCGGGGCCGGGAAGCGGGTGGAGGCGTTGCCCGGCGGCGTTCAACGCGTGGCACAAAAGCGTTACAGGAAGACCATAAGGAACCCCTATGGGTCTCCGGGGCGCGCGCCGGCGGTGGTGCTCCCCGCGCCGGTCCGGCGCGGCGGCCGGACCGCGGTGGGGCGATCATCCGATGTGCGCCGTCCCGGCGCGACGGCGGCGATGCCACTCCGGCTTTACCAAGTCACTTGCTTGACCGGGTTTCCGGCACTCGGTTAGCTGGGCGCGACGGCCCCGCACCCCGCCGGCACCGGGCCGCGGACGAGGCGGACGGACGCCGGCGGTGGTGTGGGGGACCTTGGGGGACGTGGCCTCCGGGCCGGTCGCGGAGACCACCGCGACCCGGGTTCCCACCAGGACGAGGACGCGGAGGGACGCGGGACATGAAGATCACTGTGGACGAGGACAAGTGCTGCGGCGCGGGCATGTGCGCACTGGCGGCACCGGAGGTGTTCGACCAGCGCATCGGTGACGGCGTGGTGGTCGTGCTGGACGCGGAGCCGGCCGAGCACCTGCACGAGAGCGTCCGCGAGGCCGTGGAGGTCTGCCCGGTCGCGGCCATCACGCTGACGCTCGGGGCCGACGCGTGAGCGTGCCTTCCTCCGTGCTGGTCGTCGGCGCCTCCGCCGCCGGGCTGGCCACGGTCGAAGCACTGCGCCGCAAGGGCTACACCGGCGAGGTGACCCTGCTGGGCGACGAGGGGCACCCGCCCTACGACCGGCCGCCGCTGTCCAAGCAGGTGCTGTCCGGCCGGTGGGAGCCCGACCGGGCGCACCTGCGCACCGCCGAGGCGCTGGAGGCGCTGCGCGCCCGCCTGGTGCTGGGCGACGCGGCGGTGTCGCTCGACGTCGGGGCGCGGGCGGTGCGCACCGCCTCGGGCGCCACGCTGACCGCCGACACCGTGGTGGTGGCGACCGGGGCGCGGCCCCGGACCCTGGGCGGCGGGCCGCGGGTGGCCGGCGTGCACGTGCTGCGCACGGTGGCCGACGCGCTCGTGCTGCGCGCCGACCTGGTGGCCGCGCGGCGGCTGGTGGTGGTCGGCGACGGCGTGCTGGGCACCGAGATCGCCGCCACCGCGCGCGAACTCGGCGTGGACGTCACCGTCCTGGGGCTCCAGCCCTCGCTGATGGCGTTCCCGCTCGGGCCGCTGGCCTCCGAGGCGCTGACCGCGCTGCACGTCGAGCGCGGTGTCCGGCTGCGGCCGGGCACCGCGTTCGACGGCCTGGTCGACGACGGCGACCGGGTCACCGGCGTGCGGGTGGCGGGCGGCGAGGTGCTCCCGGCGGACGTGGTCGTGGTCGCGGTGGGCGCGGTCCCGAACACGGAGTGGTTGGCCGACAGCGGGTTGGCGCTGGACAACGGCGTGGTGTGCGACGAGCGGTGCCGCGCCGCCGAGGGCGTCTACGCGGTCGGCGACGTCGCCCGCTGGCAGCACCCCCGCCTGGGGTCGCTGCGGCTGGAGAACCGCACGAACGCCACCGAGCAGGCCGCGGCGGTGGCGGAGGACATCCTGGGCGCGGACCGGCCCTACGCGCCCGTGCCGTACTTCTGGACCGACCAGTTCGACGCGAAGATCCACGTCCACGGCGTGCCCACCGCGGGCACGCGGGTGACCGTGGTGGAGGGCGAGGTCGCCGACCGCCGCTTCGTGGCGCTGTACGAGCAGGACGACGGCGAGGCGGTCGGCGTCCTGGGCTGGAACATGCCCAAGCAGACCCGCCTGCTCCGGCAGGAGCGCCTGGTGGTCCCGCACCACCCCGTCCGCGCCGGTTCCTGACCCCGGCGCGGCCCGCTACCGGGAGGTAGGCCATGACGAACCCGTCGCAGCCCGTCGGCGAGGGCACGGCCCGCCTCCCCCGGTACCCGATGCCCCGCGCCGACGGCTGCCCGTTCGACCCGCCGCCCGCCCTGCGCGGGCTCCGGGAGCGGGCGCCGTTGGCGAAGGTCGAGCTGTGGGACGGCGGCACGCCGTGGCTGGTCACCCGCTACGCCGACCAGCGCGCCGTGCTCGCCGACCCCCGCGTGAGCGCCGACATGGCGCACCCCGCCTACCCGCTGCAGGGTCCGGGCACCGGCTCGCTGAGCCTGGTCGGCATGGACGACCCCGAGCACGCCCGGCTGCGGCGCATGGTCAACGCCGCGTTCACGGTGAAGAAGGTCGAGGCCCTGCGCCCGGTCGTGCAGCGGGTCGTGGACGACGCGGTCGACGCGCTGTCGGCCGGTCCCCGGCCGGTGGACCTCGTGGAGGCGTTCGCGCTGCCCGTCCCGTCGCTGGTGATCTGCGACCTGCTCGGCGTGCCCTACGCCGACCACGGCTTCTTCCAGGCGCGCAGCCGGACCCTGGTCCACCGGGGCTCCACCGGCGAGCAGCGCGCGGCGGCGATCGCCGACCTGGGCCGGTACCTGGCCGGGCTGCTGGCCGACCGGGTCGACCGCCCCGGCGACGACCTGCTGTCCCGGCTGGGCGAGCGGGTCGCCGCCGGCGAGCTGGGCGCCGGGCAGGCCGCCGAGCTGGCCGTGCTGCTGCTGCTCGCGGGCCACGAGACCACCGCCAACATGATCGCGCTGGGCACCCTGCTGCTCCTGCGCCACCCCGACCAGCTCGCGCTGCTGCGCGACCGCGACGACCCGGCCGCCACCGCCCGCGCGGTGGAGGAGCTGCTGCGCTACCTCACCATCACCCATGGCGGGCGCCGCCGCTTCGCGCTGGCGGACCTGGAGGTCGGCGGGCAGCTCGTGCGGGCGGGCGAGGGCCTGGTGCTGCCCACCGACGTCGGCAACCGCGACCCCGCCGCCTTCCCCGACCCGGACCGGCTCGACCTGACCCGCGAGGCCCGCCACCACCTCGCGTTCGGGTTCGGCGCGCACCAGTGCCTGGGCCAGTCGCTGGCCCGGCTGGAGCTGGAGGTGGCCTACCGCACCCTGCTGCGCCGCGTGCCCGGCCTGCGCTCGGCCGTCGACCTCGACCGGATCCCATTCAAGCACGACGGGTTCGTCTACGGCGTGCACGAGCTGCCCGTGACCTGGTAGCCCGCGGGTGTCCGGCGCGGTGGTGGGCGTCCCAGTGCGGAATGTCGGCAGTTGCGCGGCCCGTGCCGCCGGGCCGGGTGACACGGGACGGCCCCCCTGCCGGCGGCCGGCGTTCCCGACGCGGAACGGGCGGGGCTCACCGCCCCGCGATCGACGCCCTCGGGGCGGTGAGCCCCGCCCGGGTCACAGCGCGAGCCTGACCACCGGCGAGCCGTTGGCGCCGAACCAGCACACCCGCTCGCTGACCAGGTCGAACTCCACCGCCACGACACCCTCGGGCTGGGGCGGCACCTCGACCCGCACCGGGAACCCGGCGCTCCCGCCCGGCTCGACGCCGCGCCCCGGCAGCGGGACCCGGGTCAGATCGCGCGTGGTGCGGTCGGCCAGGTGGAGCCGGACGCCGAGCAGCACGGGGCCGAAGCGGGCGTCGGAGGGCAGCCAGGTCCGGGGGCCGGGGTTGCGCACGCGGCAGGAGCCGGTCACGACGACCACCTCGCCCGACCGGTCGACCTCGACGTCGTCCAGCGCCAGTTCGGCGACCAGGCCCCTGGCCTCGCGGCTGTCCAGCGCCGCCTCGCCCTCGCGGCGCAGCACGAACAGGCGCCGGTCGCCGATCGCCGCGCGGGTGGGCGCGGAGAACACGTCCTGGCCCGCCTCCTGCCCGGCGACCACGTCGTGGAAGGTCTCGACGTCCACCCAGCGGGGCGCGGAGTCGAACAGGCACAGCCGCAGCTCGGCGAACCCGGCCTCCCGCGCCCACGCCCAGACCTCGTCGATCAGGACGTCGTTCTCGACGATCCCGTAGTTGCGCATCTCGAACTGCGACTGCGCCTGGACCGAGTGGCGGTCGCCGGGCTCGGAGAACGCCGCGATGCCGCCGGGGCGCAGCACCCGCGCCATCTCGCGGATCACCTCGTCGGGGTTGGGCACGTGGTGGAAGGCGTCGAAGGACAGGACGCGGTCCACGCTCGCGTCGGGCAGGTCGATGCGGTGGCCGTCGAAGACGAGGAAGTCCGGCTCGGGCTGGTCGCCCAGCACGGGCTGGACCTCGAACAGCCGCCTGCCCAGCTCCAGCGCCGTCGGCGAGACGTCCAGCGCGATCACGCGGCACCCGAGCTGGGTCAGGAAGCGGCTGGTCCAACAGGTGCCGGCGCCGAAGTCCAGGACCGTCATGCCCGGCTGCGGGCGCAGGCCGCGCAGCACCTGGCCGAAGGTGACCAGCAGGTCGGGCGCGTCGGTCGGGTCCTTGGCCGGCTTGGTCAGCAGCAGCTCGGGGTCCTCCACCGCCCGGAAGTAGCCCTCGGCGCGCTCGGCCAGCTCCTCCACGGTCACCGTCCTGATCAGCTCCGCCACGTCGACCCAGTCCGGGTCGTCCTCGGGGCGGGTGTCGGCGGCGGTCGGCGCGGGCGGCGGGGCCAGCCGCCGGGCGAACTCCTCGGAGGCCGCCAGGCCGGCGCAGACGTCGGGCAGCGCGACCTCGCCGGAGCGCAGCCCCGCCACGTACCGGGAGAGGCCCTCCGGGTCGGCCGGCCGGCCGAGGATCAGCCGGTAGGCGCGCTCGACGGCGGCCTCCAGGTCGTCCGGGGTGTCGGCCGGCGGGACCGGGGCGGCGGGCGGCGGGGCCTGGTCGGCCGGGGCGCTCCCGTCCGGCTCGGCGCCGGGCGCGCGCAGGCTGGTCAGGGATCGGTTCCGGCTGCCGGTCGGGAAGATCGAGCGCTCCACGGCGGGAACCGTACACCGAGCCGCCCCCGCGCCCGGCCGCTTCCCCGCGCGCGGCCCCGGGTCCGCCGGTTCGCGCGGGCCGCGGCGGCCCGCCGAGCGGTCCCCTCCCGGACCGCTCGACGGGCCGCCGCCCCGCCGCCACGAGGGGCGCGCGGCCCCTCCCCCGGCGCGAGCGCCGCGCCGTCAGACCGTCGCCGCGCTGGGCACCGCCGTCCGCGCCCGGACGGCGCGGGCCAGGACCTCCAGCAGCGGCGTGGTGCGGGCCCAGCCCAGGCACGCGTCGGTCAGGCTCACGTCCGGGCGCCGGGGCGCCTTCTGGTTGCCGTCGGACAGGTAGGACTCGATCATCACCCCGGTCAGCCGGCGGTTGCCCGCCGCGATCTGGCCGGCCAGGTCCTCGACCACGCCGGGCTGGCGGTTGTGGTCCTTGCCGCTGTTGCCGTGCGAGGCGTCCACGACCACCCGCGGCGGCAGGCCGGCCGCGTTCAGGGCGTCGAGGGCGGCCGACACGTGCGCGGCCCCGTAGTTGGGCTCCCGGCCGCCGCGCAGGACCAGGTGGGTGTCCGGGTTGCCGGTGCTGCGCAGCGTGGTGAGGCGCCCGTCGAGGCCGACGCCGGGGAAGGTGTGCGGCAGCCGGGACGCCCGGATCGCGTCGATGGCGGTGCCCAGGTGGCCGGTGACGCAGTTCTTCAGCCCCACCGGCATCGGCAGCCACGACGCCAGGTGCCGGTGCGGCTGCGCGGCCACCGTGCGCGCCCCCACCGCGCCCCAGCTCACGGTGTCGGCGACGTGGTGGGCCAGCATCGGGTCCACGAACTCGTAGGCCAGCGGCAGCCCCAGCGCCGCCGCCTCCACCAGGAACGCCCGGCCCACCTGCAGGCCGGTCGCGATGTCGCCCTTGCCCTCCAGCGCGGGGTCGGTGAGCAGGCCGGTCCACCCCGAGACGGTGCGCGGCTTCTCCAGGTAGGCCCGCAGCACGACCACGAGGTCGTCGGCGAGCCGGCTCGCCTCGGCGGCGAGCAGGCGCGCGTACTCCAGGGCGGCGAGCGGGTCGTGCACGGAGCACGGCCCGACCACGACGAGCAGTCGGGGGTCGCGCCCGGCCAGCACGTCGGCGACGGTGTTGCGGTGCCGGGCGATGTCGTCGGCGGCGGTGGCCGGCAGCGGGTGCGCTGCGGCCACGTCGGCGGGTGTGGGCAGGGTGTCAAGCATCGGCAGTGCCCTTCTCGTTGTCGGGGCGGGGCAGCCTGGTCGCTGCGGCGGCCGCGACGAGGACCAGGCCGAGCACCCACCAGAAGGTGTCGGCGAACGCGGCGGAGACGGCGGAGGGGTCGGCGCCGCGAGCGGCCAGCCGGCTCTGGAGCACGACGGCGAGCAGCGCGGTGCCGACGGAACCGCCGACGGTGTTGAGCAGGTTCAGCGCACCGGCGGCGCGCGGCAGGCGGGCGGGTTCGACCGCCCGGTAGACCAGCGCCATCACGGGTGCGCCGACCAGCGCCGCGCCGGTGCCCCGCGCCAGCAGCGCGAACACGATCACGGCGTCGGGCAGGTCGTGCCCGAGCAGGGTCAGGGGCGCCGTGCCCGCGGCGACGAGCCCGATGCCGGCCAGCACGAGGGTGCGCGGGGCGGCGGCGTCCACGACCCGGGTCACCAGCACCGAGCCGAGCGCGGCGCCGACGCCCTGCGGCGCGAGCAGCAGGCCCGCCTGCCACGCCGTCAGGTCGGTCTGCAGGTACAGCGGCAGCAGGAACATCGTGCCGAACACCGACGCGCCGAGCAGGGCCAGCGCGAGCGCCGCCGCCCCGAACGGCGGCCGGGCGAACAGGCGCGGGTCGATCAGCGGGACGCGGGTGGTGCGCAGGCCGTGGACGACGAACGCCACCAGCGCCCCCGCCCCGACCGCGACGGCCAGCGCCGGGGTGAGCGCGGGGCCGTGGCCGAAGCCCGACAGCCCGTACACCAGGACGGCCAGGCCGGGCGAGAGCAGCAGCGCGCCGCGCACGTCGAACGCGCCCGGCCGCTCGGCCGGCGGCGCCGCCGGCACGTGCCGGCGGGCCAGCAGCAGCGCGCCGAGCCCGACGGGCAGGTTGACCAGGAACAGCCACGGCCAGTCGGCGACGCCCAGGATCGCGCCGCCCACCAGCGGCCCGAGCACCGGCGAGAGCAGCGGCACGACGCCGACCACGCCGATGAGCCGGCCGATGCGCTCGCGCCCGGCGGCCCGCGCCAGCAGCGCCTGCCCGGTCGCCGGCAGCAGGCCGCCGCCCAGGCCCTGCACGACCCGGAACACCACCAGGCTGGGCAGCGACCACGCCACCGCGCACAGCAGCGAGCCGAGCAGGAACAGCGCGACCGCGCACAGCCACACCCGCCGCCCGCCGAACCGGTCGGCCAGCCACCCGGACGCGGGCACGGCCGCGACCACGGCCAGCAGGTAGGCGGTGCCGACCCACTGGACCTCGGTGACCGGCGCGTGGAACCGCTCGGCGAGCGCGTCCAGGCCGACGGAGACGATCGTGCTGTCGAGCGTGGCCATGAACGTGCCCAGGACGAGCACGAACGCGGCCCGCCACAGGGAGCGGTCGACCACGGGGGCGGTCACGAGCGGCCCGCGAGGAAGTCGCCCGCGTCGGCGTCGAGGCCGGCGGGCAGGTCGCGCAGGGCGGCCAGCAGGTCGTCGGCGAGCGCGCGCTCCTCGGCGGCGGTGAACACGCCCCGCAGGCAGCCCAGGACACCGGTCCAGCCGCCGCCCTCCGGGACGACGGTGAGCGTGACCGGGTGGTGGGTGCGCTCGCGGAACCGGGCGGCGGTGACGGTCAGGCCGGGCGCGGGCTCGCGCAGCCGCTCGGGGTCCACGGGGTAGTTCTCGAACACCACGAGGCTGTCGAACAGCCGCACGCGATCACCCTCTATTTCGGACAGTCCCACGTGGACGGCTTGGTTCTGCTGGCGGGCCTGGAGGTCGGCGAGCGCGTCGCCCAGGACACCGGTGAGGCGGACGCGCACGGGCACGGTGCCGGCGAGCAGGCCGAGGATGTCCTCCACGCCCTCCACGTCGGCCTGCCGCCCGGACACCATCGCGCCGAAGCACACCTCCGCGCGGCCCGAGCGGGCGGCCAGCACCGTCGCCCACGCGCCCTGCAGCAGCGTGTTGGGCGTCAGGCCGCGGCGCGCGGCGGCGCGGGTGAGCCCGGCGACCACGTCCGGCCCGACCGCGAACAGCACCGGGTCCACCGGGCCGACCGGGGTGGGCCTGCCGCGGGTGAGGTAGTCGCCCTCGGGCAGGCCGGCGACCTCCTCCCGCCACGCCCGCACGTCGGCGTCGTGGTCCCGCCCGGCGCGCCAGCGCAGGTAGCGGGCGAACGGGACGGGCGCGGGCAGGTCCGGCGCGACGCCCGCGACCCGCGCGGCGTAGAGGGCGAACAGCTCGGTGAGGATGCGCGGCGCGGACCACCCGTCGGACAGCACGTGGTGGGTGGTCAGCACGACGACCTGCTCGGCGCCGTGCCGCAGGACCGACAGGCGCACCAGCGGGCCGGTGGCCGGGTCGAACGGCTCGGCGAGGTCGTCGGCCAGCGCCTGCTCGACGTCGGCCACCCCGGCCAGGCGGCAGTCCGGCCGCGGGTCGACGGGCACCACCTGCACGGGCAGGTCGGGCGGGAACACCGCGCCCAGGTTGGGGTGGCGGCGCAGCAGGTCCGCGCCGGCGGCGTGCAGCGCCGGCACGTCCAGCGCGCCGGCCACCGTGAACGCGGCCTGCACGGGGTAGACCTCGGCGTGCCGCAGCACCACCTCCTGCAGCGGCGTGAGCGGCAGGACGTCGGCCACGGCGCGGTCGCCCTCCAGCCGCTCGATCGCGGCCTGGTCGAGGTCCACCAGCGGCAGGTCGGACGGGGTGAGCCCGGCGCGCTCGCGCGCGTCGGGGTCGGCGGCGAGGTCGGTCGCCGCGCGGCGCAGGTGCTCGGCCAGCTCGGCGACCTCCTCGGCGTCGAACAGGGCCGCGGGCCAGGTGAAGCGGACGCCGAGCCGGTCGTCGCGCTCCAGGGCGTTGACCATCAGCGCGTGGGGCAGCGGCAGGTCGTCGCCGCCGGACCCCAGCGGGTCGGCGTCCGGCGGGGCCTGCCAGGGGACCTCCGCGGTCGGGGCGGCGGGGAAGCGGCCCAGGTAGTTCCAGGAGACCTCCGGCGTCGCGGCCACCGCGCGCGGGAGCTGCTCCTTGACCGCCTTGAGCGCGGCGGACGCCGTGCCGGCCGGGGTGACCCGGGCGGTGTGCACGGCGGTGAACCAGCCGACGGTCTGCGACAGCTCGTCGGTGCGGCCGTGGCTCTCCAGGGCGACGAGGAGGTCCGCCGCGCCGCCGCGCCACCGGGCCGCCGCGCGGGCCAGGGCGGTCAGCAGGACGGTGTCCGGGGTGGTGCGGTAGGCGGCGGGCAGGGTGGTGAGCAGGGTCCTGGTCGTCTCCGGGTCGAGGTGCACCACGTGGTGCACGGCCGTGGCCGTGGTGTCGCGCGCGGGGTCCAGCGGCGTGCGGGCCAGCGGCGGCGGGACGTCCGCGACCAGGACCGGCCGGTGGTCGCGGCGGGACCGGGCCCACCCGAGGAAGGACTGGCCGTGGCGGCGCAGCGGGTGGCCGGCGTGGGCGTGCTCGACGTCGTCGAGCAGCACGCGCCAGGACACCGCGTCCACGACGACGTGGTGGCCCACCAGCACCAGCCGGCCCGGCCGCTCCCCCGCGTCGAGCCACACGGCGCGCAGCAGCGGCCCGGTGCGCAGGTCCATGCGGGCGCGGGCCTCGGCGACGTGCCGGTCGGCCAGGGCGCGCAGGTCGCCGGTCGCCGGCACGTGCACCAGCACGTCGGCGGCGGTCACCGCGCCCACCTCGGGGATGCGCAGCACGGGGCCGTCGGCGCCGGTGTCGGCCAGGTGGGCGCGCAGCACGTCGTGGCGGGCCAGCACGGCGTCCAGGACCCGCCGCCAGGTGTCGACCGAGCCCGGCGGCACGCACACCTCGACCCACTGGCAGAAGCTGTCGGCGGAGGCGCCACCGGCCGCGCAGCGGAGCAGCAGGTCCCGCATCACCGGCGTGAGCGGCGCGTCGCCGACCGCCGGCGCGGCCTCGGGCTCCTCGGCCGCGCCGCAGCGGGCGGCGATGCCCGCGACGGTGGCGCCCTCGAACACGTCCCGCGCGGTCAGCGTCAGGCCCTCCCGGCGGGCCCGGGACACCAGGCGCAGCGACACGATGCTGTCGCCGCCGACGTCCAGGAACGCGTCGTCGAGCTGCACGTCCGCGCGGCCCAGCACCTCGCGGAAGACCTCCAGCAGCACGGCCTCGGTCGGCGTGGCCGGTTCGCGGGCGGCGGCGGCGCGCACCTCGGGCGCGGGCAGCGCGGCCCGGTCGAGCTTGCCGGTGGGGCCCAGCGGCAGGCGGTCGAGCACCACCAGCGCGGCGGGCACCATGTGGTCGGGCAGCTCGGCGGCCAGGTGGGCGCGCACGTCGGCGAGGTCCAACCCGGCGGCAGCCGCGGTGGTCGTGGCGGCGGTGCCGGGAGTGGCGGTGGCGCCGGTCGTGGCAGCGCTGTCGGGGGTGGCAGCGGTGCCGGGAGTGGCGGCGGTGTCGGTCGTGGCGGTGGCCGGGATGACGTAGCCGACGAGCCGGCCCTCGCGCACGATCACCGCGCACGCCCGCACGCCGGGGTGCCGCGACAGCACCGTCTCGACCTCGGCCAGTTCGATGCGGAACCCGCGCACCTTGACCTGGTGGTCGGCCCGCCCGAGGAACACCAGCTGCCCGTCCGGCCGCCACCGCACCAGGTCCCCGGTGCGGTACATGCGCTCGCCGGGCGCGCCGAACGGGTCGGCCACGAACCGCTCCGCGGTCAGGCCCGGCCGGTTGACGTAGCCGCGGGCCAGCTTCGGGCCCGCCAGGTACAGCTCGCCGGTCACGCCGACGCCGACCGGCAGCAGGCCGCCGTCGAGCACGTAGGCGCGCACCTCGGGGTCGGGGCGGCCGATCGGCAGCGGTCCCGGGTCGTCGGGGGCGTAGTGCCAGGTGACGGAGTTGATGGTGACCTCGGTGGGCCCGTAGGCGTTGAACAGCGCCCGCCGGTCGCCCCAGCGGCGCGCCAGCTCCGGGTCGAGGCGCTCGGCGCCGACGACGAAGAACACCTCCGGCGGCACGGTCCGGTCGTCGGGCATGGCCGCCAGGAACGACGGCAGCAGGTTCACGCCCGTCACGCGGTGCTCGGCGATGTAGTCCAGCAGCTCGTCGCCGGGCACGCGCACCTCCTCGGGCGCGATGACCGACGTGCCGCCCGACAGCAGCGGCAGCATGAACTGCCAGAACGCCACGTCGAAGCTGGTGGAGGCGAAGTGCAGGTACCGCTCGCGCCCGCCGATGCCGACGACGTCCTCCTGCAGCGCGATCAGGCTCGGCAGGCCGCGCAGCGGCACGGCGACGCCCTTGGGCTTGCCGGTCGTGCCGGAGGTGTAGATGACGTAGGCCAGCGAGTCGGGGGTCAGCCCGGCCCGCGCGTGCACCGGGTCGTCGTCGGAGGGCGCGTCGGCGTCGGGCCGCACCAGCGGCTGGTCGCCGAAGCCCGGGTGGGACTGCGCGATCACCGCGGCGGGCGCGATGTCCTCGGCCATGTAGGCCAGCCGGTCGCGCGGGTAGTCGGGGTCCATCGGCACGTGCACCGCGCCCGCCTTGAGCACGGCGAACAGGGCGACGACCAGCTCCACGTCACGGCCCAGCAGCACCGCCACCGGGTCCTGCGGGCGGACGCCGCGGGCCAGCAGGGCGTTGGCCAGGCGGTTGGCGCGCCGGTCCAGCTCGGCGTAGGTCAGCGAGCGGTCGCGGCAGACCACGGCCTCGGCGTCGGGGGTGTCGGCGACCCACCGGCCGAACTCCGCCAGCACGTCGCCGCGCGCCCGCTTCGGCCGCGGCCCGGCGCCCAGGCGCAGCAGGTCGTCCTGCTCGCGGGCGTCGAGGGCGCGCAGCCGGGCGACCGGGCGGTCGGGGTCGTCGACGATCTCGTGCAGCAGGGTGCGCAGCCAGCGGCCGTAGCCGCGCACGGTGGCCTCGTCGAGCACCTGCGGCTGGTAGCCCAGGCCGAGGGTGATCTCCTCGTCGGGCAGGACGATCACCGTCAGCGGGTAGTGGGTGGCGTCGGTGATGTCGACGCCGACCAGGTCGAGGCCGGGCGCGAGGGTGACGCGGTGGCGGCTGGAGAGCGGGAAGTTCTCCATCACCAGCATGGTGTCGAACAGCTCGCCCAGGCCGGCCGCGCGCTGGATGTCGGGCAGGCCGACGTGGTGGTGCTCGGCCAGGGCGACGCTCTCGGCGTGCACGCGGTCGAGCAGGTCGGCGGCGGTGTCGGCGGCGGTGTGGCGCACCCGGACGGGGATGGTGTTGCCGAGCTGGCCGATCATCGACTCGACGCCGTCGACCTCGGCGGGGCGGCCGGAGACCGGGCAGCCGAAGACGACGTCGCGGCGGCCGGTGAGCCGGCCCAGCAGCACGCCCCACGCGGTCTGGAGCACGGTGGTCGTGGTGACCCCGCGGGACCGGGCGAACGCGCGCAGCCGGTCGCTGAACTCCGCGCCCAGGCCGACGGTGACCCGCTCGGGGCGGTCCACCACCGAGGACTCGCGGGCCAGCCGCGTGCCCTCCTCCAGCCCGGCCAGGGCCTCGCGCCAGGCGGTCAGCCCGGCGTCGTGGTCGCGCCCGGCCAGCCAGCGGTGGTACTCGCCCGGGGGCGGCGCGACCGGCGCCGGCGGGCCGCCGCCCAGCTCGGCGTAGAGGGCGAGCAGGGTGCGGCCCACCAGCGGCATCGACCAGCCGTCCAGCAGGGCGTGGTGGTTGGTGATCACCAGGCGGTGCTCGTCGCCGCCGAGCGTGCACAGCAGGAACCGGATCAGCGGCGGCCGGTCGGGGTGCAGGGGCCGGGTCAGGTCGGCGCGGAACTCGGCGTCGAGGCCGTCGGGGGTGGTGCGGACGTGCCGCCAGTCCAGGGTCACGTCGGCGGGCACGACCTGCACCACCTCGCCGGCGGCGGTGGTGTGCAGGTGGACGCGCAGCGCGGGGTGGCGGCGCAGCAGTTCCGCGGCGGCGGCGCGCATCCGGTCGGGGTCCAGGTCGCCGCGCAGCAGCGTGACGGCCTGCACCACGTAGACGTCGGTGTCCTCGTCGCCGCGCACGAGGCTGTGGAACGACAGACCGGCCTGCAGCGCCGTGGCGGGCAGGACGTCCTCGACCCGCCCGAGGCGCTCCAGGGCGTCGATGGCGTCCTGGTCGAGCGCGACGAGGGGCAGGTCGGACGGGGTCAGGCCGCCGCCGTCCGGGCCGACGCGCCGCGCGTGCCGGTCCAGCGCGTCCAGCGCGGCGCGCCACGCGGCGTGCAGGTCGGCGACCGCCTCGCGGGTGAGGACCTCGCCGGCGGCGGTCCACTCCACGGCCAGCCGCGGCGCGCCGCCGTCCTCGTGGACGAAGCTGTTGAGCGCCAGCACCTGCTCCAGGGCCTTGCCGGGCGGTTCGGTGACGGCGAACGCGTCGCCCGCGGGCAGCCGCCACGGGCCGGGCAGCGGCGCGAACCGGCCCAGGTGGTTGAGCAGCACGTCGGGCGGCGGCACGGCGAACTCGGCGCGGGTGGCGGGGTCGAGGTGGCGCAGGACGCCGTAGCCGGCGCCGTTGTCGGGCACGGCCCGCTTGGCCTCCTTGGCGGCGCGCACCAGGCGGCCCGCCGCGGCGCCGCCGGCGAGCGCGTCGGCCAGGTCCGCGTCGGCGCGGACGGCGTCGGCGGGCACGCGCAGCGGGTGCTCGCCGGTGAACCAGCCGACCGTGCGGGACAGGTCCGCGCCGGGCAGGTCCCGGCCGTGGCCCTCGACGGTGACGGTGACCGCGGCGCGGCCGGGCAGGCCCCGCTCGCGCTGCCACAGCCGCAGGGCCAGCGCGAACGCCGCGATCAGCACCTCGTCCACGCCCGCGCGGTAGGCGGCGGGCAGGGTGGTCAGGACGGCGGCGGTCTGCTCGGCGGTCGCGGTGGTGGTGCTGCGGTGGGCGGTGGCGGCGGTGTCCCGGGCCGGGTCCAGCGGGCGGTGGCCCAGTCGCAGGTCGTCGCGGGTGGCGCGCCAGTGGTCCAGCTCGGCGCGCCGCGCGCCGGTGCGGCCCTGCTCGGCCAGGGCGGTGGCGTGGCGCCGCCAGGACGTGCCGACCGGGGCGAGCGGGCGGCCCTCGCAGGCCGCCTGGAGGTCGGGCAGCAGCACGCGCCACGAGACGCCGTCCACCACGAGGTGGTGGGCGACGACGACGAGCCGGTCGCCGGTCGGGGTGCGCACGAGGGCCACCCGCAGCACCTCGCCCCGGCGCGGGTCCAGCTCGCCGGCCAGCCGGTGGGCGACCTCGGCCGGTCCGTCCGCGCGGACCTCGGTGACGACGGCGGTCGCGGCGCCGCGCGGGCGCACCACCAGCCCGTCGGGGATCACCTGCAGGCGCAGCGCGTCGTGGTGGTCGAGCACGGCCTGCACGCCCGCGGTGAGGGCGGGCAGGTCGAGGTCGGCCACGTGCGGCGCGGTCCACTGGGCGTAGCCGGCGACGGCGTCGGGGTCGGGGTTCGGGTCGAGCAGGGCGCGCACGATCGGCGGCGCGGGCACCGGGCCGGTCGGCTCGTCGTGCGCGTCGGGGCCCTCGGGGCCGGCCGCGTCGATCTCGCGGGCGGCGGCGGCCAGGGCCGCCAGGGTCCGCCGGCCGAGCAGGTCGCGCGGGCGCAGCTCCAGGCCGTGCGCGCGCAGCCTGCTGCTGACGCTGATGGCCGAGATGCTGTCGCCGCCCAGGGCGAAGAAGTCGTCCTCCACGCCGACCTCGCTCGCGCCGGTGACCTCGGCGGCGATGTCGACCAGCAGCCGCTCCCGCTCGGTGCGCGGCGCCCGGCCGCCGCCGGCGGTGCGCGGCGCGGGCAGCGCGGCCCGGTCGAGCTTGCCGTTGGCGGTGACGGGCAGCGCGTCCAGCACCACGACGACGGAGGGCACGAGGTGGTCGGGCACGCGCCGCGCCAGCTCCTCGCGCACCTCGCCGGGTGTGAGCGGGCCGGTGGGCACGACGTAGCCGACCAGGCGCGGCGAGCCGGTCCCGGTGTGGATCGCGGCGGCGGCGGCGCGGACGCCGGGCGTCGCGCCGAGGGCGGCCTCGACCTCGCCCAGCTCGACGCGGTGGCCGCGGACCTTGACCTGGTCGTCGCGGCGGCCCGCGTACTCCAGGCCGCGGCCGGGGACCCAGCGGGCCAGGTCGCCGGTGCGGTACATCCGGTCGCCGGGCGCGCCGTGGGGGTCGGCGACGAAGCGCTCCGCGGTCAGCGCCGGCCGCCCCAGGTAGCCGCGCGCCAGGTGCGGGCCCGCGACGTACAGCTCGCCGCGCGCGCCGGGCGGCACCGGGCGCAGGGCGTTGTCCAGCAGGTAGACCCGGGTCCCGGACAGCGGGTGGCCGATGGTCGGCTCGGCGCCCTCGACGCGGGCCGTGGTGCTGTCCACGGCGGCTTCGGTGGGGCCGTACATGTTGCGCGCCGGCACCCCGGTGGCCGCGACGCGCCGCCACAGGGCGGGCGGCGTCGCCTCGCCGCCCAGGACCAGCAGGGCCGGGCGGCGCCCGCCGTGCAGCAGCCCGGCGTCCACCAGCGGGGCCGCCAGCGACGGGGTGGTGTCCACGACGTCGATCAGGTCGCGCCGGAACGCGGCCAGCAGCGCGTCCGCGTCCCGCGCGGTGTCCGCGTCGTACAGGTGCAGCTCGTGGCCGCACAGCAGCCACAGCAGCTGGTCGAGCGCCGAGTCGAACGCGAACGAGTAGGTGTGCGCCACCCGCAGCCGCCGGCCGGCGGCGGTGTCGGCCACCGTCGTGGCGCGGTGGTGGTGGATCAGGGCGGTGAGCCCGCCCACGCGCGCCAGCACGCCCTTGGGCCGGCCGGTGGAGCCCGAGGTGTGGATGACGTAGGCCAGGTGGTCGGGGTGGCGCGGCGCGGCCAGCTCGGCGGCGGACAGCCGCTCGCCGGGGTGCCCGGCCAGGTCGGCGACCCGCGCGCACGGGACGGGCAGCCCGCCGGCGATCACCGCGTCACCCGCGGGCGCGTCGCCGGCCGGCGCGTCGCCGGTGGGCGCGTCGGCGACCAGCGCGAGCACGGCCCCGGTGTCGGCGACCAGCTCCCGCAGCCGCTCCGGCGGGTGCTCCACGTCCAGCGGCTGGAACGCGGCCCCGGCGTCGAGCACCGCCAGCAGCGCCACCACCAGGTCGACCGAGCGCGGCAGGGCCAGCGCCACGACGTCGTCCGGCCCCACGCCGCGCGCCCGCAGCCCGCGCGCCACGGCGTGCACGCGGGACACGAGGTCGGCCGCGCCGATCCGCCGCGACCCGTGCACCAGCGCGGTCGTGTCGCCCAGCGCCGCCAGGGAGTCCAGCAGCGCGGGCACGTCGGCGGGCTCGCCGGGCAGCGCGGGCGTCGCCCACTCCCCCGGCACCGGCACGCCCGCGAGGTCCACCCGGCCGACGGGCGGCGCGGCCTCGGAGGTCAGCTCGTCCACCAGGCGCAGCAGCGAGGCCAGGGTGCGGTCCACGCCGGCCTGGTCGTGGGCGCGGGCGTCGACCTCGAAGCCCAGCAGCAGCCCGCCGTCGGGCACCGGCAGGACGCTCAGCCCCATGTCCTCCGGCGGCCCGCCCGCGATGTTGCGCATCACGCCGGTCGCGCCCGCGAAGTCCAGCGCGAGGTCGAACGCCTTGAGGTTCACGCCGCGGCCGTGCAGCAGGGCCGCGGAGCCGGGCACGTCGCGGGGCAGGTCCTCGCCCCGGTAGCGCTGGTGGGCGCGCATCTCGCGCATCACGGCGGCGACGCGGCGGCTCAGCCCGTCGATCCGGTCGTCGCCGTGCACCGCCACGCGCAGCGGCAGCACGTTGACCGCCATCGCGGGGGTGCGCAGCGCCACGCCCGTGCGGCACATCAGCGGCAGGGCGAACACCACGTCGGTGCGGCCCAGGACGCGGTGCAGGAACGCGGCGTAGCAGGAGATCAGCACCTCGCCCCAGGTGGTGCCGGCGCGGGCGGCGACCTCGTGCAGCCGCGCCACGGCGTCGGCGGGCAGCACGGCCCGCGCGGTCAGCGTCCGCTCGGGCGCGCCGCCGTCGGCGAGGTCGGCGGCGACGTCCAGCTCGGGCAGCGGCGTGAACCGGTCGCGCCAGTAGTCCCGGTCGGCCTCGGCGCGCGCGCTGCCCCGGTAGTCCAGGTCGGCGGCCACGACGTCGGCGAACCGCCCGAACGGGCAGGGCGGCGGCTGCTCGCCGCGCACCAGCGCCGTGTAGTGGGCGGCGGTGCGGCGGGCGAGCATGGCCGCGGTGTAGCCGTCGAACACCAGGTGGTGGCCGAGCTGGGTGTACCAGGTCTCCCGCTCGGACACCCGGATCACGGTGTGGGAGAACAGGTCCCGGTCGGTCATCTCCCGGCAGTCCGCGGCGAGGCGGGCCCGCTCGGCGGCGACCAGCTCCCGCGCCGCGGCGACCGGGTCCGGCTCCCCGGACAGGTCGACGACCGGCGGCAGCGGCGCGGGCTGGTCGGACACCGCCTGGCGCGGCCCGTCCGCGGTGTCGAACACCCGCAGCCGCAGGCTCTCCGCCTCGTCGGTGGTGGCGCGCACGGCCGCGGCGAGCGCGTCCGCGTCCACCGGGCCGGCGATCTCCACGACGTCGCCGACGACGTAGTACGGCGAGTCCGGTTCCAGCCGCTGGGCGTGCCAGATCCCCAGCTGGGCGCTGGTGAGTTCGAGGACCGGGTGGGACGTGGCGGTGGGGCTCTGGAGCCGGGTGATGCTCAACTCACGCTCCTCGCGGGTCGGTGTGGTGCCGCGGTCAGAGGGCGGGCACGACCATGGGTGTCCCGGTGACCGGGTCGGGGACGACGACGCTGGGCAGGTCGAAGACCTCTTTGAGCAGGGCCGCGTCCACGACGTCGGCGGGCGCGCCCTCGGCTACGACCCGGCCCTCCTTCATGGCCACCAGGTGGTCGGCGTAGCGGCACGCCTGGTTGATGTCGTGCAGCACGGCGATGACGGTGCGGCCCTCGTCGCGCAGGTCCGCCAGCAGCGACAGCAGCTGGTACTGGTGGGTGATGTCGAGGAACGAGGTGGGCTCGTCCAGCAGCAGGTAGGGCGTGTCCTGGGCGAGGACGACGGCGATCCACGCGCGCTGCCGCTGCCCGCCGGACAGCTCCTGGGCGGGCCGGTCGGCCAGGTCCGCGACGCCCGCGGCGACCATCGCGCGGGTGACGGCGGCCTCGTCGCGCTCCGACCAGGTGGACAGCAGCGACTGGTGCGGGAACCGGCCGCGCGCGACGAGCTGCCGCACGCGGATGTCCTCGGGGACGACGGGGTCCTGCGGCAGGAACCCCAGCGAGCGGGCGAGCACCTTGGTGGGGAAGGCGCCCACGTCGCGCCCGTCGAGCCGCACACCGCCCTCGGCGGGGCGCAGCAGCCGGACGAACGCCCGCAGCAGGGTGGACTTGCCGCACGCGTTGGGGCCCACGATGGCGGTGAACGCGCCGTCGGGGACGTCGAGGGTGAGACCGGTCGACACGACGCGGTCGCCGTAGCGCAGCGTCAGGCCCCGGGCGGTCAGTCGGGTCATCGTCGCCGCACCTCCTTGGTGAGCAGCCAGATCAGGTAGCAGCCGCCGATGGCCGTGCTGACCACACCGACGGGGAGGGGCACCGGTGCGAGCAGCAGCTGCGCGAGCAGGTCGGCGCCCTGCAGCAGCACGGCCCCGGTGAGCGCGGCGGGCAGCAGCGGCACGCCGGGCGAGCGCGCCAGGCGTCGCCCGATCTGCGGCGCGGCGAGCGCGATGAACGCGATCGGCCCGGCGACCGCCGTGACGGCCGCGGTGAGGCCCACGCCGATGAGCACCAGGTGCAGGCGCAGCCGCTGCACGCCCACGCCGGTCGTGACGGCCAGCGACGTGCCCAGCGCGTCCTGGTGCAGCGCGTGCGAGCACGCCGCCGCCAGCGCCAGCAGCACCGCGATGAGGCCGAACGGCAGGCGCACGTCGGCCCAGTCGACGCCGTTGAGCGAGCCCGCGCTCCAGCCGACCGCCGCGATGGCGATCTCCAGCTCGGCGCGCAGCACGATCCACGAGTTGAGGGCGGTGAGCATCGCGTTGACCGCGATGCCGATCACGACCAGCCGCAGCCCGGACAGGCCGCCGCCCAGCGACAGCAGGTACACCGCCAGCGCGGCCAGCGCGCCGCCGACCACCGAGCCGGTGGCCAGCTGCGCGGAGGTGCCCGACAGCACCGTGATCGCGACCAGCGCCCCGGTGTAGGCGCCGGCGTCCAGGCCGATGACGTCGGGGCTGCCCATGGGGTTGCGGGTGATGTTCTGGAAGATCGCGCCCGCCACGCCCAGCGCCGCGCCGAACACCAGGCCCGCCAGGACGCGCGGCAGCCGCCAGTCGCGGATGACGACGCCGCCCCGGCCGCCGGTCAGGGCGTCGAACACCTTGGCCGGGCTGGCCCAGGTCGCCCCGTGGCACAGGCCCAGCAGCGCCAGCCCGGCGATGACCAGCAGCAGCACGCCGGTCAGCACCAGGGTGCGGCGTTCGACGCGGACCGACACCGGGCCGCCCCGCAGGACCACGGCGGCGCTCATGCCGGCACCGCCCCGTAGCGGCGGGCCGCCCAGATCAGCACCGGGCCGCCCAGGAACGCGGTCACGATCGCGACCGGCACCTCGCCGGTGGGCAGCAGCACCCGCGAGCCCACGTCGGCCACCAGCAGCAGCACCGGCCCGAGCACGGCGGCGAAGCCGATCAGCCAGGGCACCGACGCGCCGGCCAGCCGCCGCGCCACGTGCGGCACGATCAGGCCGACGAACAGGATCGGCCCGGCGACGGCGGTGGCCGCGCCGGCCAGCACGGTGATCAGCACCAGCGAGGCCAGCCGCACCCGGGCCACGTTCGCGCCCAGGGCGTGGGCCACGGTGTCGCCCAGGGCGACGGCGTCGAGCTGGCGGCTCAGCAGCAGCGCGCACACCAGCGCGACGGCGATCACCAGCAGCGGCACGGCGTTGGGCGCCTGCTCGCGGCCGGCCAGCGACCCGACCGACCAGAAGCGGTACTTGTCGAACACGTCGGGCAGCACCAGCCGCAGCCCCAGCGTCACGCCCGTCAGGACGGCGCTGAGCGCCACGCCGGTCAGCACCAGGCGCAGCGGCGAGCGCCGCCCGACGGAGTACACCAGCAGCGTGGCCAGCACCGCGCCGACCACGGCCAGCAGCAGCTCGCCCACCGGCGAGGCGGCCAGGCCGAGCGCCGAGCCCGCGGCCATCGCGAACCCGGCGCCCGCGGTGACGCCGAGCACGCCCGGCTCGGCCAGCGGGTTGCGCGAGAGGACCTGGATCAGCACGCCGGACACGGCCAGCGCGGCGCCCGCGCCCACGGCCAGCACGGCGCGGGGCACGCGGATGTCGCGCACCACCACGTGGTCGCTGGAGCCGTCGTGGTCCAGCAGCGCCCGCACGACCTCCACGGGCGCGATGGCGTGGGCGCCGACACCGACGCCCACCACCGCGACCGCGACCAGCAGGACCAGCGCGCCGGCCAGCAGCGCGACCCGCTTGCCGGTCACTTCGCCAGCAGCGGCGCGAACGCCTCGTCGACGGAGTCCAGCGTCTTCATCGCGGCGCGGTAGGTCGCCGCCTCGGTGTAGCGGAAGGCGAAGGTCTTGCCCGCCTTGACGGCGGGCAGGTTCTTCCACAGCTCGGAGTCCAGGACGTACTGCACGGCCGCGGGCACGGTGCCGTCGGCGCTGACGGAGTAGGAGATGGCGTCGGCCTCGGCGAACGCCGCGGTCAGCTCCTCGATCGACGGGTACTCGCTGACGTCCTTGGAGCCGCCGCCCTTGACCTTGACCTGGCCGTAGTAGTTCGCGCCGGCGTCCTGGGCGATGTTGGTGCCCCAGGAGCCGTTGAACTCGCGCTGGAAGTTGCCCTTGGCGACCTCGCCGTAGGCGCCCACGTGGCCGAGCTTGAGCTGGGGCAGCACGTCGGCGTACTTCTTCGCGATGCCCTCGGCCTTGGCCTGGTACTCGCCGCGGGTGGCGTCGAACGACGACAGCGCGCCGGCGGCGTCGGCCTGCTTGCGGGACAGGTCGCGCCACATCGAGGGCACCGACGGGCCGATGGCGACCACCGGCGCGATGTCCTGCAGCCGCTTGAGGTCGATGTCGGCCAGCACCGGCTTGGGCACGCCGATGACGATCAGGTCGGGCTCGGCCTGGGCGATGGCCTCGTAGTTGGTCTCGGCGGCCGACTCGCCCGCCACCTTGGGCAGCCCCTCGTACTGCTTGCGGTCGTCGTCGGTCATCAGCGGGATGCCGCGCTTCCACGTGGAGACGCCGACCAGCGGCGCGTCGGACTCCAGCAGGGCGGGCACGGCGTAGCCGGTGGCCACGACGCGCTTGGGCGCCACCGGGATGGTGATGTCGCCGTTGTCGGCGGTGAAGACGCGGGTCTGCGACTCGGCGGGGGCCTGAGCCCGGTCCGCGTCGCCCGAACCGCAGCCGGCGACCACGGCGAGGGCGAGTGCCGCGGCGGCGGCGAGGGACGTTCTGGCGATGGACATCGGTGTTCCTCGGGGGTTCTGCGATCAAAAGGGGGTCTAGGGGTGGTCGTGGTCGTCGTCGTAGTCGGCGACGCCGCGCTTCCAGTAGCCGGTGATGTCGTGGTCGGCCCGGTCCAGGCCGAGGTCGTCGCGCACCCAGCGGCGCAGCGGTTTGATCGCGCCGGCCTCGCCGGCGACCCACACGTAGAGGCGTTCGCCCTCGGCGGCCTTGACGGTGGCGCGGACGGCGTCGGCCAGGGCGGTGCCCGTGCCGGGCGGCGTGGCGCCGCGGTGCAGCCAGGTCACCTCGAAGCCGGTCGGCACGTCCAGCGGGATCTCCTCGGCTCCGTCGGCGACCTCGACGAACGCCCAGCCGGCCGCGTCGCGCGGCAGCTCCTCCAGCCACCGGGCGATCGCGGGCAGCGCGGTGAGGTCGCCGGCGAGCACGTAGCGGTCGTAGTCGTGCGGCACGATCAGCCCGCCGGGCGGGCCGGCGACGTGCACCGGCTGGCCGACCGCGGCGGTGCGGGCCCAGTCCGAGCCCAGGCCGCCGGGGTGCAGCGCCACGTCCAGGTCCAGCTCCCCGGTCACCGGGTCGTAGCGGCGCACGGTGTACTCGCGGGAGGTCGGCGAGGGCCGCGGCCAGCGCAGCAGCGCGCCGTCGGGCTCGGGCAGCCGCAGCGTCCCGTCCGGGTCTGGGAAGATCACCTTGACGTGCTCGTCGGGCGCGTGGGCCTCGAAGCCCTCGGTGCCGGGGCCGCCGAGGGTGACCCGCAGCAGCCCGGCGCCGACCATGGCCGTGCGCACGACCTCGGCGCGGCGGATGCGGATGGGGTAGCCGACCTTCTCCGGCGCCCGGCCCGCCCGCACCTCGGCGATGCGCTCGTGGTGGCGACCGCGGTGGTCCGCGCGGGTCATCGGCGCGCCCCCGTCACCAGGGCCGTCCAGTGGCCCAGCTCCGGGCGCTCGGCGAGGTCGGCGAACTCCAGGTCGGTCGCGCCGGCGGCGCGCCACCGCTCGACCAGGCTCATGATCCGCATCGAGTCCAGGCCGAGGTCGAGCAGGTCGGCCCCGGGGTCGATGCCGGCCGGGTCGCAGCCGAGCAGCTCGGCGACCTCGGCGCGGATCTGCTCGGCGGTGGGGGTGGTGCTCATCGGGTGGCTCCCGCGGTGATCGGCGCCGACAGCGCGGCGAGCGCGTCGGCGGTGGTGGTGACCGCGCCGCAGCGCTGGGCGACGTACTCGCACGCCTGGTCGTGGCGTTCCCGGGAGAAGTCGGCGACGGCGTCGCTGACCAGGAACGGGCGGATGTCGCGCATGAACGCCTCGACCGCGGTGGCCTGGCAGCCGATGTGCGCGTAGACGCCGGTGATCAGCAGCTGGTCGCGGCCCAGCGCGGCGAGCTGGTCGGCGAACGTGCTGCGCTGGAAGGCGCTGTAGCGCCACTTGACCAGCACGGTGTCGCCGGGCTCGGGCGCGAGGTCGGGCACGACGTCCGCGGCGCGCGGGTCGTCATCGATGACCGCGCCGATGCCCGGCCCCCAGAACTCGGTGAGCAGGCCGCGGTCGGCCGCGTCCTGCCGGCCGGGCTGGGCGGTGTAGAACACCGGCACGCCGCGGTCGCGGGCCGCCGCGACCAGGGCGGCGATGTTGGCGGTCATCTCGGGGATCGGCGTGCCCTGGTAGGGCGCGAGGAAGTAGCGCTGCGCGTCGTGCACCAGCAGCGCCGCGCGGCCCGGGTCGGGTCGCCAGTCCACGCGGCCGGGCGGCAGCTCGGCCGCCGTCGGCAGCGGGTAGGGCTTGATAGTGGGCAGGGACACCGCTCATCCCTTCTCGGCGAGCGCCGCCAGGGCGGCCCGCAGTTCGCGTTTGCTGGTCTTGCCGACGCCGGTCACCGGGAACTCGGCGACCACCTGCACCAGGTCGGGCACCTTGAACGCCGCCACGCCGCGGTCGCGGACGAAGCGGCGCAGCTGCGCCGGGGTGGGTGCGGCGCCTTCGGCGGGCACGACGTAGGCGCACGTGCGCTCGCCGAGGTACTGGTCGGGCACGGCGACGACGGCCGCGTCGAGCACGTCGGGGTGGGCCATCAGGTGGTTCTCCACCTCTTCGGCGGCCACCTTCTCCCCGCCCCGGTTGATCTGCTCCTTGGCGCGGCCGACGACCTCCAGGTGCCCGGTCGGGGTCCGCCGCACCAGGTCGCCGGTGCGGTAGAAGCCGTCGGGGGTGAAGGCGGCCCGGTTGTGCTCCTCGGCCCGGTAGTAGCCGCGGATGGTGTACGGGCCGCGGGTGAGCAGCGCGCCGACCTCGCCGGGCGGCACCTCGGCGTCGGAGGCGGCGGCCGGGTCGTCCGGGTCGACCACGCGGATCTCGTCGTCGGGGGAGATCGGGCGGCCCTGCGTGCCCAGCACGACCTCGTCCGGGTCGTCCAGGCGGGTGTAGCAGACCAGGCCCTCGGCCATGCCGAAGACCTGCTGCAGCCGGCAGCCCAGGGCGGGCCCGATGCGCTCGGCCAGCTCCCGCCCGCACTTCGCGCCGCCCACCAGCAGGACCTCCAGGGTGGACAGGTCGCGGGTGGTGCGCGCGGCGGCCTGCACCCAGGCGGCGGCCAGGGGCGGCACGACGCCGCTGATCGTGACGCCCTCCTGCTCGATGAGCCGGAAGGCGGTGTCCGCGTCGGGCCGGGGCGCCAGGACGGTCTTCGCGCCCGCGTGCAGCGCGCCGAGCACGCCGGGCGAGCTGAGCGGGTAGTTGTGCGCGGCGGGCAGCGCGGCCAGGTAGACGCTGTCCGGGCGCAGGGCGCAGATGCGGGCGCTCTCCCGGACGCTGTAGAGGTAGTCGTCGTGGGTGCGCGGGATCAGCTTGGGCAGGCCGGTGCTGCCGCCGGAGAGCTGGAGGAACGCCACGCCCCCCGGGTCGGGGTCGGGCAGCTCGCGCGGCGCGGTGGCCACCAGGTCGGCCCACTCGGGCGAGCCGACCACCAGCACCTCGCGCACCGAGGGCACGTCGTCCGCGACGGCGCGCGCCGTGCCGGCGTGGTCGTGGCGCTCGTGGTGGTCGACGGTGAGGATCGCGACGGCCTCGCTCTGCGCGGCGAAGTGCCGCAGCTCGCTGTCGCGGTGGGCGGGCAGCGCGAACACCGGCAGCGCGCCCGCGCGCCACAGCCCGAACACGGCGGGGACGAACTCCGGCACGTTGGGCAGCTGCACCACGACCCGGTCGCCGGGCCGCACGCCGGACCCGGCGAGCCCGGCGGCGATGCGGTGGGCGCGGTCGTCCAGCTCGGCGTAGGTCCACCGCGCGCCCTCGCCCACCACGGCCGTGCGCCCGGCGTGGGCGGCGGCCAGCGAGGTCAGCAGCGCGCCGAAGGTCTGCCCGCGCCAGTGGCCGGCCGCGCGGTAGCGGGCGGCGAAGTCGGGCGGGAAGGGCACGTGGTCGCTCACGCGGCGCCCTCCAGGTCCAGGGCTCGCAGCAGCGTGCGGAACTTGGCGCTGGTCTCGGCCAGCTCGGCCGCCGGGTCCGAGCCCAGGACGATGCCGGCGCCGGCGAACAGCCGCACGGTCCGGTCGCAGACCTCGGCGCTGCGGATGGTGACGACCCACTCGCCGTCGCCGCGCGCGTCGGTCCAGCCGACCAGGCCGGCGTAGTAGCCGCGGTCGACCGGTTCCAGGGCCGCGATGGCGTCGCGGGCGCGGCCGACGGGCACCCCGCACACCGCCGGGGTCGGGTGCAGGGCCTCGGCCAGCGCGAGGGCGGACGAGCCGGGGTCGGCCGGGTCGGCCAGCCGGCCGGTGATCCGGGTGGACAGGTGCCACATGGTGGGGGTGCCGATCACGACCGGCTCGGCGGGGGCGTCCAGCTCGGCGCAGAACCGGCCGAGGACCTCGGCGACCTGCGCGGAGACGTGGGCGTGCTCGGCGCGGTCCTTCTCCGAGGCCAGCAGCGCGGCCACGCGGCGGCGGTTCTCGGCCTCGTCGGCCACCCGCGGCAGGGAGCCGGCCAGCGGGTTGGCGACCACGGTGTCGCCGCGGCGGGAGACCAGCAGCTCGGGGCTCGCGCCGACCAGCGTGCGCGAGGCCGGGTCGCCGGGCGCGCTGACGTCGACGGCGAAGGCGTGCGCGGCCGGGTCGGCGTGCACCAGGCGGGCCAGCAGGGCCGGCACCGGGACCGGCGCGTCGGCGGTCAGGTCCAGGCAGCGGGCCAGCACGACCTTGCTCAGGGCGCCGTCGCCGATCAGGTCCAGGGCCCGGCGCACGGCGTCGGCGTAGGAGTCGGGTTCGGGGCGCGGTGCGACGTCCCAGGCGCGGGCGAACGGCGCGGGCGCCCCGGCGGCGGCGGTCGGCGCCCCCGCGCGGCGCACCACGGCGGGCACGACGAGGCTCGCCTCGGCGTCCGGGCGGAAGCCGATCGCGCCGACGACCACCGGGTCCGCCACGCCGGTGGCGGCGTCCAGCGCCTCGGCCGCGTCCAGCGCCCGGCTGCCGTGCCGGTCGCCCACGGTCGCGTGCACGCCGTCGGCGAGCAGCGAGCCGCGCGCCGAGGAGTAGTAGAACGACCCCGGCAGGTAGGCGGCCAGCAGGTCCGCTGCCCGGTGCACGGGCCGCGGTCGCGCCAGAGCAGGTGGAAGCACGGCGTGATCCCCTTTCATGGCAAGGAAGAGCGGTCTAGGCCGCGCGAGTGCACGCCCGGCGGCTGTCCTACCGCCGGGCGCGGGCTCTCATATTTGGTAAGGCTAACCTAATTTGACCATGTCGGGAAGGCACGATTGCGTCGCGAAGATCACGCGCGCGGCATCGCGCTCCCGTCCGCGAGCAGGGCTCGCACGACACCGCGCCGCCGGCCCGGAGCCGCGGGCACGTCGCCGGGGCGGTTCGGGAGGGCGGTGCGGGGGGAACGGGTCGCCGCCGGGCCGCCGGACCCGGTGTGGCCGGTTCCCGCTCGACCGGCTCCCGCGCGGCCCGCTCGGGTGTGGCCGACTCCCGCGCGAGTGATTCCCGCGCGGGTGCCGCGGGGCGGACGCCGCGCGGTGGCGGGGTGCGCGGCGGCGGGGTGCGCGGCGGCGGGGTGCGCGGTGGCGGGGTGCGCGGCGGCATCAGGGCCGAGGTGCGCGGTGGGGCCCGCGCAGAGGCCCGCGTCGGTGGAGCCGGCCGGCGCGGCGTGACGCACCGCGACCCGGCCCACGATTCCGGTATCCCCCACCCGCATGACCCCACCCTCGACTTAGGTAAGCCTATCTAAATAGGCCGGTGCGAGGGGTGTCAACCGAACGACTTCGTGCCCACCCCGGAAAGACGCGCCCTTCGCACGAGAGACCGCACCTGTCGACCGCGCGGCCGCTCGGCCGCCGGGAGCGGCGGCAGGCGGGGCGCCCGGCGAGGATTTGCCATTCCGGCAAATGGCGTTGCCAAGACCGGCCTCGCACTCGCATGGTGGTCGCGGAGGTGGTCGTCATGACGGATCAGCTGGACGACGGGTGCGACGTCGTGGTGGTCGGCGGCGGGGCCGCGGGGTTGAGCGGGGCGCTGATGCTGGCCCGCGCCCGCCGGTCGGTGGTGGTGGTCGACGCGGGCGCGCCGCGCAACGCCCCGGCCACCGGCGTGCACGGGCTGCTGGCGCGCGAGGGGGTGTCGCCGGCCGAGCTGCTGGCGCGCGGCCGGGAGGAGGTCCGCGGCTACGGCGGCCGGCTGGTGGCCGGCGAGGTGTCCGCCGTGGCGCGCGAGGGCGACGGGTTCGCCGTGGCGCTGGCCGACGGGCGGTCGGTCCGCGCGCGCCGGCTGCTGGTGACCACCGGCCTGGTGGACCGGCTGCCCGACGTGCCGGGGCTGCGCGCTCGGTGGGGCCGCGACGTGCTGCACTGCCCGTACTGCCACGGCTGGGAGGTCCGCGACCGGGCCATCGGCGTGCTGGCCGACGGGCTGATGGCGGTGCACCAGGCGCTGCTGTTCCGCCAGTGGAGCGACGACGTCACCCTGTTCGCGCACACCGCGCCCGCGCCGACCGGCGAGCAGGCCGAGCGGCTGGCCGCCCGCGGCATCGCCGTGGTCGAGGGCGAGGTGACCTCCCTGGTGGTCGAGCGGGACCGCCTGGTCGGGCTGCGGCTGGCCGACGGCTCCGCGGTCGCCCGCGAGGCGCTGGCGGTCGCGCCGCGGGTGGAGGCGCGCGCCGGCTTCCTGGCGGCGCTCGGGCTGCCGGTGGCCGAGCACCCGTCGGGCCTGGGCGAGCACGTCCCCGCCGACCCGACCGGCCGCACCGGCGTGCCCGGCGTGTGGGTCGCCGGCAACGTCACCGACCCGGCCGCGCAGGTGGGCGCCGCCGCGGCGGCCGGCGCCACCGCCGCCGCGCGGATCAACGCGGACCTCGTGGAGGAGGACACGCTCCGGGCGGTCGCGGCCTACCGCAACCCGTTCTCGGCCGCGGCGGAGTCCCGGCTGTGCGAACTGGTGATGGGCAACCGCCGCCACGGGCTGTGACCCGGAGCGGCGGGCGGCTGCGTCCCGCGCCGACCGGTGGCGCGGGACCCCCGCCGGTCGGTGACCGCGCCCACCGGAGGGCGCGGGTGCGGTCGGCGGGCGCCGCCGGACCGGGGTGAGCCGCCGGGCGGGCGGAGCGCCGGGTGAGCCGCCGGGTGGGCGGGGCACCCCGGTGGACGGGCACCGGGGGTTGCCGGTGGCGGGCGTGGGCGCGCCGGGCGGACCGGCCGGCGCGGGCCGCAGCGGTCGACCCGGTCGTAGGCGAAGATCATCCTTCCGATATCTCGACCGGGCGCGGCGCCGGTGGCAGGTTCGCCGCATGGCACACGGGAACGCCCTGCGCGAGGCCGTCGGGACCACCGGGACGACGCCGGTGATCGGGGTCTTCGACATGCTGTCGGCCACGATCGCCGCCCGGCACTACGACGCGCTGTTCGTCTCCGGCCTGGGCCTGGCCGCCTCCCGGTACGGCCTGCCCGACATCGGGTTCGTCGCCTGGCCGGACGTGGTGTCCTTCGTGCAGCGGCTGCGGCTGGCCTTCCCGCGCCACCACCTGCTGGTCGACATCGACGACGGCTACGTCGACGTCGAGGTCGCCCGGCACGTGGTGCGCGCCCTGGAGCAGGTGGGCGCGTCCGGCGTGGTGCTGGAGGACCAGCGCCGCCCGCGCCGCTGCGGGCACGTGGCGGGCAAGCAGGTCCTGCCGGTGGCGGAGTACCTGGCCAAGCTCGACGCGGTCCTGGACGCCCGCGCCGACCTGTTCGTGGTGGCCCGCACCGACGCCACGGACCCCGCCGAGATGGTCGAGCGCGCCGCCGCGTTCGCCCGCACCGACGCCGACGCCGTGCTGGTGGACGGCATCCCGTCGACCGCGCTGCTGCGCCGGGTGGCCGCGGCGGCCGCGCCCACGCCGCTGGTGTTCAACCAGATCGCGGGCGGGCGCTCCCCCGCGCTGTCGCTGGGCGAGCTGGCCGGGCTGGGCGTGGACGTGGCGATCTACAGCACGCCGTGCCTGTTCGCCGCCCACCGGGCCGTGGACGACGCCCTGACCCGCCTGCGCGAGGCCGACGGCCGCCTGCCCGAGGACTCGATCGGCGTGGCCGACTCGCAGTCGCTGCTGCGGCACAACCTGGACGTGCCCGCGCCGCGCGGCGGCGCCGTGCCCGCGCACGACTGATCCCCGCGCCGCCGTGCCCGGGAAGACCGCGCGGGACCGGCGCGGGTGGTTGGGCCACCGCTGCGCGGGAAGCCTCGGGGGGTGCCGAGTGGAGGAGCCTGCCGTGGACGGTGAGATCGAACTCGAGGTGGACGGGCGCGCCCGGCGGCTGCGGGTGGACAACCGGACGACGCTGCTGGACGCGCTGCGCGAGCGGCTGGGCGTGACCTCGCCCAAGAAGGGCTGCGACCACGGCCAGTGCGGTTCCTGCACGGTCCTGCTGGACGGCCGGCGGGCGGTGACCTGCCTGGCCCTGGCCGTGGCGCACGACGGCGCGACCGTCACCACGGCCGACGGGCTCGCCGCCGGCGGCGAGCCGCACCCGGTGCAGGAGGCGTTCCTGGAGCACGACGCGTTCCAGTGCGGGTTCTGCACGCCGGGCCAGGTGTGCTCGGCGGTCGGCGCGCTGGCCGAGGCGCGGGCCGGGCACCCCAGCCACGTCACACCCGACCTCACCGGTCCGGTCGAGCTGTCCGACGCGGAGATCCGCGAGCGGATGAGCGGCAACCTGTGCCGGTGCGGCGCCTACGTCAACATCGTGGCCGCGGTGCGGGACGGTGCGCGGTGATCCCGTTCGACTACCGGCGGGCCACCGACGCCCGGGACGCCGTCACCGCCGTGCGGGACCGGGAGGGCGCGGTGTTCCTGGCGGGCGGCACCAACCTGGTCGACCGGATGAAGCTGGGCGTGGCCGCGCCGCGGGCGCTGGTCGACGTCAGCCGCCTGCCGCTGGACGGGGTGGAGGCCCTGCCCGGCGGCGGGCTGCGGATCGGCGCGACGGTGCGCAACAGCGACCTGGCCGCCCACCCGGCGGTCCGGAGCGACTACCCGGTGCTGGCGCGGGCGCTGCTGTCGGGCGCGTCCGGGCAGCTGCGCACCCTCGCCACCACCGGCGGCAACCTGCTGCAGCGCACCCGGTGCCCGTACTTCCAGGACCTGTCCACGCCGTGCAACAAGCGGGACCCGGGCGCCGGGTGCTCCGCGCTGGGCGGCCACACCCGCAACCACGCCATCCTGGGCGCGTCGGACCACTGCGTCGCCACCCACCCGTCGGACATGGCGGTGGCGATGGCCGCGCTGGACGCCGAGGTGCGGGTGCTGGGCCCGGACGGCCCGCGCACCCTCCCGCTGACCGGGCTGCACCGGCTGCCCGGCGGCGAGCCGCACCGCGACACCGTGCTGTCGCCCGCCGAGCTGATCACCGCCGTGGACCTGCCGCCGCTGCCCGCCGGCACGCGGTCGCTGTACCGGAAGGTGCGCGACCGGGCCTCGTTCTCCTTCGCCCTGGTGTCGGTCGCGGCGGTGCTGCGGGTCGCCGACGGCGTGGTGCGCGACGTGCGCGTCGCGCTCGGCGGCGTGGCGCACAAGCCGTGGCGGGCGCGGCTGGCCGAGGACGCGCTGCGCGGCGGCCCCGCGACCGAGGAGGCGTTCCGGCACGCCGCCGAGGCCGAGCTCGCCGACGCCGAACCGCTGCCGGGCAACGCCTTCAAGGTGCCGCTGGCGCGCAACGCGGTGGTGTCCGCGCTGCGCGCGCTGAGCCGGGAGGACCGATGACCGAACCGCTGCGGACCCGCGAGCTGGGCCGGTCGCCGCGCCGGGTCGACGGGCCGGCCAAGGTCCGCGGCACCGCGCCGTACGCGGGCGACCAGCCGGTGACCGACCCCGCCTACGCCTGGCTGGTGCAGGCCGAGGTGGCGCGCGGCCGGGTGCGGGAGGTCGACACCGGGGCGGCGACCGCGCTGGACGGGGTGCTGACCGCGCTGACCCCCGACAACGCGCCGCGCCTGACCTCCGACGAGGACCCGGAGCTGGCCGCCCTGCAGTCGCACGAGGTGTCCTTCCGCGGGCAGGTGGTGGCCCTGGTCGTGGCCCGCACGCCCGAGACCGCCCGCCACGCCGCGGCCCTGGTGCGCGTCGCGGTCGACCCGCTGCCCCACGACGTGCGCCTGTCCGCCGACCGCCCCGACCTGTACGCGCCGGAGCAGGTCAACGGCGGGTCCGACACCGACACCGCGAAGGGCGACTTCGACCGGGCGTTCGCCGAGGCGGCCACGACGCTGGACCGCACCTACAGCACCGCCTGGTACAACAACAACCCGATGGAACCGCACACCACCACGGCGGTGTGGTCGGACGACGACGGGCTGGTGCTCTACGAGTCCACGCAGGGCGTGCACACCACCCGCGAATCCGTGGCCACGACGCTCGGCCTGCCACCGGACCGGGTGCGCGTGATCTCCCCGCACGTCGGCGGCGGCTTCGGCTCCAAGGGCACCGCCCACGTCCACGCCGTCCTCGCCGCGATGGCCGCCCGCGCGCTGCCCGGCACACCGGTGAAGCTGGTCCTGACCCGGCAGCAGATGTTCTCCCTGGTCGGCTACCGGACGCCGACGATCCAGCGGGTGCGCCTGGGCTGCGCCGCCGACGGCCGGCTGACCGCCCTCGCGGTCGACGCGGTCGCCCAGACCTCCCGGCTCAAGGAGTTCGCCGAGCAGACCGCCGTGCCCAGCCGCACCATGTACGCCGCGCCGCACCGCCGCACCACGCACCGGCTGGCCCGGCTCGACGTCCCCGTGCCCTCGTGGATGCGCGCGCCCGGCGAGTGCCCCGGCATGTTCGGGCCGGAGGTCGCGGTGGACGAGCTGGCCGCCGCCCTGGGCCTGGACCCGGTGGAGTTCCGCCTGCGCAACGAACCCGACGTCGAACCGGAGTCGGGCAGGCCGTTCTCCACCCGGAACCTGGTGGCGTGCCTGCACGAGGGCGCCCGCCGCTTCGGCTGGTGGGACCGCGACCCGACCCCCGGCGCGCGCGAGGAGGACGGCTGGCTGGTGGGCACCGGGGTGGCGGCCTCCACCTACCCCGTCAACCGGTCGCCGGGCTCGGCGGCCACCGTCCGGTGCACCGCGCCGGGCCGCTACCGGGTCGAGATCGGCGCGGCCGACCTGGGCACCGGCACCTGGACGGCGCTGGCCCAGATCGCCGCCGACGCGCTGGGCGCGGACTTCGCCGACGTCGACCTGCGCATCGGCGACACCGCGCTGCCCGCGGCGTCGGTGGCGGGCGGCTCCTCGGGCATCACCTCGTGGGGCTCGACCGTGGTGGCCGCCGCCCGCGCCTTCCGCGCGCGGTTCGACGACCACCCCGCCGCGGGCGACGAGGCCGGCGCCGGGATGCCCGACCCCCCGACCACCGCCGACCTCGCGATGCACGCCTTCGGCGCCCAGTTCGCCGAGGTCCGGATCAGCGCCGACACCGGCGAGGTGCGGGTGCCGCGCCTGCTGGGCGTGTTCGCCGTCGGCCGCGTGGTCAACCCGCGCCTGGCCCGCTCCCAGCTCGTCGGCGGCATGACCATGGGCCTGTCCATGGCGCTGCACGAGCACAGCCTGCTCGACGAGCGCTTCGGGCACGTCGTCAACCACGACCTCGCCGAGTACCACATCGCCACCAACAGCGACGTCCCGCACGTCGAGGCGCACTGGGTGGACGAGCACGACCCGCACACCAACCCCATGGGCACCAAGGGCGTCGGCGAGATCGGCATCGTCGGCACCGCCGCCGCGATCGCCAACGCGGCCCACCACGCCACCGGCGTCCGCGTCCGGGACCTCCCGCTGACCCTGGACCACTTCCTGCGGTGACCGGCCCCCGTCCACCGGGCGGGGGCCGGTCACCGGCGGTCGGACTCATCAGCGGTCGGGCGGGCCGGCTCCGGCGGCCAAGCGGGCTTCAGCCGCCAAGCGGGCTCCGGCGGTCAAGCGGACTTCGGCGGCCAAGCGGGCTTCGGCGGCCAAGCGGGCTTCGGCGGCGGCCCGCTCGGCCTCGCGGCGGAACTGCCCGACGATGGCGTACGCGGTCTCGTGGTGCACGGCGATCCCCTTCCAGTGTGCCGGCGGTGGAACACCCCCTGATCGGGCCCACCGCCGGGACCAGCGTCGCCGCCGCGCGCCGAGCAGGAGCGGAATGAACGTTGAACCCGCTGCTCAACACCGGTATCAAGAGCGGGTGGGCTTGGAGCTGCGGGTGCTCGACGGGGTCGGGGCGGCGTTCGACGGGCGGCAGCTGGACCTGGGGCACGCCCGCCGGCGCTGCGCGTTCGCCGCCCTCGCCGTGGACCTCAACCGCGTCGTGCCCACCGAACGGCTGGTCGAGCGGGTGTGGGGCGAGCACCCGCCGCTGCGCACCGCCTCGGTGCTGCGCACCTACCTGTCCCGGCTGCGCGGCGCCCTGGCCGGCACCGGGGCGCGGATCACCTCCCGGCACGGCGGGTACGCGCTGCTCGCCGACGACGACGCGGTGGACCTCCACCGCTTCCGACGGCTGGTCGGGCAGGCGCGGCGGCACGCCGGCGAACGGGCGCTGGCCCTGCTGGAGGACGCGCTGGCCCTGTGGGGCGGCGAAGCGCTCGCCGGCGTCGACACGCCGTGGGCCGACTCGGCCCGCCACGCGCTCGCCGCGGAGCGCACCGCCGCCGACGCCGACCGCATCGACCTCGCCCTCGACCTGGGCCACCACCACCGGCTGCTGGCCGAACTGCCGGTGCGGGCAGCCGCCGACCCGCTGGACGAGCGGCTCGCCGGCCAGCTCGTGCTGGCCCTGCACCGCAGCGGCCGGTCCGGCGACGCCCTGCGCCACTACGCCGCCACCCGCGCCGCGCTCGTCGAGCACCTCGGCGCCGAACCCGGCCCCGGGCTGCGCCGCCTGCACCAGCGCGTCCTCACCGAGGGCGCCGCGCCCGACCCCGAACCCAGGCCCGACCCCGGGCCCGTCCGGGTCCCCCAGCAGGTGCCGCCCCCGCCACCGTCGTTCAGCGGGCGCCGGGACGAGCTGCGCGCCCTGGACGCCGCGCTCGCCCCGGCCGACCACACCCGCATCGCCGTGCTCACCGGCGCGGGCGGGCACGGCAAGACCTGGCTGGCGCTGCGCTGGGCCGACGACCACCGCGCCGACTTCCCCGACGGCCGCCTGCACGCCGACCTGCGCGGCTTCGACCCGGTGGACGAACCGGCGGCCACCGACGCCGTCACGCGCGGGTTCCTCACCGCGCTGGGCGTCGCACCGCAGGCCGTGCCGGCCGCGCCCGACGCGCAGACCGCGCTGTACCGGGAGCTGACCGCCGACCGGCGGCTGCTGGTGGTCCTGGACAACGCCCGCGACGCCGCGCACGTCACCCCCTTGCTGCCCGGCGGCGCCTCCGGCGCCGTGCTGGTGACCAGCAGGCACCGGCTGACCGGCCTGATCGCCACCCACGCCGCCACACCCGTGCCGGTCGACGCCCTGGACGACGACCAGGCGGCCGAACTGCTCGCCCGCCACCTCGGCCCCGCCGCCGACGCCGACGCCACCCGCGAGCTGCGGCGGCACTGCGCCGGGCTGCCGCTCGCGCTCGGCGTCCTCGCCGCGCGCGCCAAGGCCCGGCCCGACATCCCGCTCGCGGCCCTGGCCGCGGAGGTGCGCGACGCGTCGGCCCGGCTCGACGCGCTCGACACCGGCGAGCTGTCCACCACCCTGCGCGCGGTGTTCGACGCGTCCACGCGGCGGCTGCGGCCCGCCACGGCGCGGCTGTTCGCGCTGCTCGGCCTGGCGCCCGGACCCGACATCGGCGTCCTCGGCGCGGCCGCGCTGGCCGGCTGCACCGCCGCCCACGCCCGCCGCGCCCTGCGGGAGCTGGAAGAGGTCCACCTGGTCCACCAGCACGTGCCCGGCCGCTACCGGATGCACGACCTGGTCCGCCTGCACGCCGGCGAACTGGCCGGCGACGCCACCGCGGAGCTGGACCGGCTGTTCGACCATTACTGCCTCGGCGCGTCGCTCGCGGCGGCCCTGTTCACCCCCGGCGAGGCCCACCGCCGCCCACCCGTGCCCGCGCCCGCCGGCCCGCCGCCGGAGTTCGCCGACTTCCGCGAGGCGCAGCGCTGGCTGACGGCCGAACAACCCTCGATCCTCGCCGCCGCCGCGCGCTGCGGCCCGCGCCACGCCACCCACCTGTCCCGCGCGCTGGCCCGCTACCTCGACGCCACCTCGCAGTTCCACGCCGCGCTCACCCTGCACGAAGCCGCCGACCCGGCCGACGGCTTCGTGCAGGCCAACCTCGGCGCCACCTACAGCCGCCTCGGCCGCGCGGCCGAGGCGACCGAGCTGTACGACCGGGCCCTCGCCCGAGCGGAGGCGACCGGCGACGCGGCGCTGGAGCACACGGCGTGCACGCTGATCGGCATCTCGCTGGCCGGCGCGGACCGCGAGGCGGCGGTGCGGCTGCACGAACGCGCGCTGGCCGTGGCGCGCCGGGCCGGTTTCCGGCACAGCGAGGGCATCTCGCTGGTCAACCTCGGCGAGGGCTACACCACCGCCGGCCGGTACGCCGAGGCCCGGGACTGCCTGCGGCAGGCGCGCGCGGTGGCCGAGGAGCTGGGGGACCCCGGGCTGGGCGCCGTGGCGCTGAGCAACGCCGGGATCCTGGCGCGGGTGCTCGGCGACCAGCCGGCCGCGCAGCGGTACCACCGCAGGGCGGTCGAGCTGTCCGGCCGGGGCACGCTGCGCACGATCCACGTGGCCGCGCTGGTCGACATGGCGGGCAGCGTGCACCTCGCGGACGGGCCCGCCGCCGCCCTGCCCCACCACCGCGCGGCCGTGGAGGCCGCGCGGGCCGCCGATTTCCCCGCCGAGGAGTCCCGCGCCCGCGAGGGCCTGGCCAGGGCGCTCGCCGAACTGGCCCGGACCGACCGACCGGCAGGCGGTGCGGGCGACGCCACGTGATCACGGCGCCGGCGCCGGTGGTGGTCGAGGCTCCGTTCCGCGGACTGCTCGGCCGGGCGGTGGGCCGTGAAGACTGACTTCAGTCAACACTGAAGTAATAGTGATATTCACTGTAATGAGCAACGCCGCCCGCCCCTCCTCGTCCGCGCCCGGGGAGGCGACCGCCGCTCGTTTTCTAGCAGCGGCCGGCCCGGGCGACCGGGACGCCGGGCCGGCTCCGGGCCCGGTTTCCCCCTGTCGGGTGACCGGTGGCGGGGCCGCCGGTCCGCGCGGGCAACGCGGTCACGGGCGCCCCTCCGGTCGTGGCGACGCCGAGCGCGCACCCGCGCCCCACCAGAGGTCGTTCACTCGTCGAGGCTGATTCCCACTCGATCGGCGGAGGTTCGCCGCTCTCGCGCGATCCGCGGGAACCACCCGACCCCACCACCCGACTACCGGGGCGTGACCGCGGGGCGGTCCGCCGGGGAGCGCTCCCGACCGGGCTCCGGCCCCGCCCGCGGCCACCGGGACACGCCGGGCCGGTCGCCCTCCCACCGCCCCGGCGTCACGCCGCCGCGATCCCCGCGCCGGCCGGGCGCACCGACGCCCGGCCGGTCCGGACCCACCGGCCCGTCAGTCCACAGTGGACATACCCCGGGGCGGCCGGCGCGTCCCGCCGACACCGGCCGCGGCCGGGCCGCCCACCCGGCGGGGCGGTCAGGCGCCGGCCCGGACCGCGCGCAGCGCCTCGTCCAGCGACTCGTGCAGCGGCAGCAGGCCGTCCATCGCGGTGACCTCCAGCGACCGGCGGACGCTGCGGCTCGCGACCACGTGCACCGGCCGCCGGCCGAGCGAGGCGTTGTGCACGCGGACGTGGCCGAGCGCGGCGATCCCGGAGGAGGCGAAGAACGTCACCTCGGACAGGTCCAGCACCAGGGCCGCCACACCGCTGTCGAGCAGGTCGGCGCACCGCTCGCGCAACTCGTCGCTGTTGGACATGTCGATCTCTCCGACGACCCGGACGACCGTCGTGTCGCCGTGGGTGTCGCTGGTCAGCTCCGGCTGGGGCGATTCGGCTGCGTTCACGGGTACATCATCGTCGGTGACCCGCCCCCGGGCATAGTGATCTTGCGCCGGCGAGTCGGCGCGCAACCGGCCCGCCGCGCCGCCGCGGCGCCGGACGGGTCCCGCGGCGCGCGGCAACCCCTTGCGCGGCAGCGCTTCCGGCGCTGTGGTCGAACACACGCCTCCGGCCGAGGACCCGCACCCGCCGTCGGGGCGGGGTCTTGCCACGACGGGAAACCGACGCGCGGGTACGCGGTTGCGGGGTGTGTCGCCGCCGGTGGGGTTGGGGTGACGGGGAACCGACGCGCGGGTCCGCGACCGGACCGCCGTGCGGTACCGGCAGGACAAGGCGGCGGACGCGACCGGCGGCGCCGGCGCGGGAGGGCGGCCGCGCGGCGGCGATCGGGCCGGGGCGGCGGCCGTGCGGGGCAGCGGGCGCGCCTCCGGTCGGAGCACCGCGAGCCGCGCCCGCCCCGGCGCGGGGCGCGACTCGCCGGCGAGCGCGGGCGGCGGCGGTGCGGCCGTAGGTTATTGTCCACGGCCGACGGGTGTTCAGCAGCGAAGCATCCCGCGATGTCCGCTCCCCGTCGCCCGGCTTCCCCGCGGAGTCCCGGCGCGCCGGGTGAACCGCGTTTCCCAGGGGTGCACCGATGACACACGACTCGACCGACGCCGTCCTGTCCTTGGCGGGCGAGCTGGCCGAGATGTCCCGGTTGATCGAGGACGAGGACTACGAGGCGACCGCGCACCGGTTCGTCGACCGCGTGGTCCACGCGGTGTCGGGCTGCGACGTCGCCTGGATCTCGGTCGGCCGGGACGAGGGCGTCGAGGTGGTCGCGGCCAGCGGGGCGCCGCCGGTGAACCCGGCCGACACCAGCCCGGAGGGCGCCGGGCCCATCGCGGAGGTCCTGCGGTACCGGGAGCCGCGCCGGCTGGAGGACACCCGCGTCGACCGCCGGTGGCCGCTGTTCGCCTCCCGGCTCGCGCTGCGGGACTACCGCAGCTGCCTGACGCTGCCGGTGCCCACCGAGCGCTCGCACTCCGCCGCGCTGACGCTGCTGTCGCGCACGCCGCACCGGTTCGACGAGCACGCCTACGACATCGTCCTGCTGGTCACCCTGCACGCGGGCATCGCGCTGGACAACGCCGAGGTCTTCCTCGACGGCCGGCGCATGGTGCAGAACCTGACCACGGCCCTGGGCACGCGGCACGCCATCGGGGTGGCCCAGGGCCTGCTGATGCACCGCTTCGGGTGTGACACCAGCGGTGGCTTCGACCTGCTGCGCCGCGCCTCCCAGCACAGCAACCGCAAGCTGCGCGACATCGCCGCGGACCTGGTGGCCGCGCACGAGCAGGGCGACCTCGACGCGGCGCTGCGCAAGCACCACATCGGAGCGGACGACCGCTCCGCGTAGCGGGCACGGCGCGGCGGGCACGGCGCGGCGGGCGCGCCCACGCGCGGAGAACGGCCGCGCACGGCGGGTTGCTGTATCGTTCCGCCGGCCGAGCGCCGGGAGCCGCGGGACCCGGCGGCCGGTGCGAGAAAGGCGGGATCATGAGCGCTGCGGGACGTCCCGCCCCGGTGGACCTGGTCTTCCCGGGCGGCAGCGAGATGGCCCGGCGGATGCGCGGGCACCCGTGGGCGGACGTCGGCATGGGCGACCCCGGCACGTGGCCCGCCGCCCTGCGCACCGCCGTGCGGATCTGCCTGACCTCGCGGTTCCCCATGATCGTGTGGTGGGGCGAGCGGCTGAGGTTCCTCTACAACGACGCCTACCTGCCGCTGCTGGGTTCCAAGCACCCGGCGCTGGGCAAGCCCGGCGACCGGGTGTGGACCGAGATCTGGCACACCATCGGCCCGATGCTGCGCTCGGTGATGGCCTCCGGCGAGGCGACCTGGTCGGAGGACCTGCTGCTGCCCATGGACCGCCACGGGTACTGGGAGGAGACCTACTGGACCTACTCCTACAGCCCCCTGCACGACGACGACGGCGTCGTGCGCGGCGTGTTCACCGCGGTGAGCGACACCACCGAGCGGGTGATCGGCGAGCGGCGGCTGTCGGTGCTGCACGACCTCGGGGCGCAGGCGGGCAACGCGCGCACGGTCGTCGAGGCGTGCGAGCTGGTGGTGCAGGCGCTGGACCGGGCGGGCTCGGTCGTGCCGTTCGCGGCGATCCACCTGCGCCGGCCGGGTTCCGGGGGGACGACCCTGGTGGCCGGCACCCCGGCGCCCGCCGCCGGCGACCGGGCCGCGTGGCGGCTGGACGAGGTGCTGCGCACCGGCGAGGGCGTGGTGCTGCGCGACGTGGTCGAGCGGTTCGGCGAGCTGCCCACCGGCGGCTGGCGGACCCCGCCCGCGGAGGCGGTGGTGCTGCCGCTGCCCGGGGAGACCGGCGGCGAGCCCGTGGGCGTCATCGTGCTGGCCGCGAGCGCCGGGCGGGCGCTGGACGAGGGCTACGAGTCGTTCCTCGGGCTGGTGGCCCGGCAGACCGCCGACCTGGTCAACGCCGCCCAGGCGTACGAGGCGCAGCAGCACCGCGCCGAGGAGCTGGCCGAGCTGGACCGGGCCAAGACCGCGTTCTTCTCCAACATCAGCCACGAGTTCCGCACGCCGCTGACCCTGATCATGGGCCCGGTGCAGGAGCTGCGCGACCGGCTCGGCCAGGACGACCCGCGGGCGCGCGAGGAGCTGGAGGTCGTGCACCGCAACGCCCTGCGCCTGGGCAAGCTGGTCAACGCGCTGCTGGACTTCTCCCGCATCGAGGCCGGCCGGATGCAGGCCCGCTACGAGCCGGTGGACCTCGCCGCGCTCACCGCCGAGCTGGCCGGGCTGTTCCGCTCGGCGGTCGAGCGCGCCGGGCTGGCCTTCGAGGTGGACTGCGCCCCGCTGCCCGCGCCGGTCCACGTCGACCGCGGCATGTGGGAGAAGGTCGTGCTCAACCTGCTGAGCAACGCCCTGAAGTTCACCTTCGACGGCACGATCGGCGTCACCGTGCGGCCCGCGGCCGGGCACGCGGTCGTCACCGTGTCCGACACCGGCATCGGCGTGCCCGAGCAGGAGATGCCGCGCCTGTTCGAGCGCTTCCACCGCATCGACACCGCCCGCGCCCGCTCCGACGAGGGCAGCGGCATCGGCCTGGCGCTGGTGCGCGAGCTGGTCGGCCTGCACGGCGGCACGATCACCGCCGAGAGCACCCCCGGCGAGGGCACCGCGTTCACCATCCGGGTGCCCTTCGGCCACGCCCACCTGCCCGCCGACTCGGTGGTGGAGGCCGACGGCTCGGGCTTCGTCCCCACCGCGGCCGAGCCGTTCGTGCAGGAGGCGCTGCGCTGGCTGCCCGGCGCGCAGGAGTCGCCGCCCGCGCCGGACCCGGCGCGCGAGCGGGCGCGCGAGCCGGCCCGGGTGCTGGTCGCCGACGACAACGCCGACATGCGCGAGTACCTCCTGCGGCTGCTGTCGCCCGCCTACCGGGTGACCGCCGTGGCCGACGGGCAGGCCGCGCTGGAAGCGGTCCGCGCGCAGCCGCCCGACATGGTCGTCAGCGACGTGATGATGCCCCGCCTGGACGGGCTCGGGCTGGTCGCCGCGCTGCGCGCCGACCCGCGCACCGCCGGGGTGCCGGTGCTGCTGCTGTCGGCCCGCGCCGGGCAGGAGGCCGCCGTCGAGGGCCTGGAGGCCGGGGCCGACGACTACCTGGTCAAACCGTTCCCGGCGGCCGAGCTGCTGGCCCGCGTGCGGGCCAACGTGGAGCTGTCCCGGCTGCGCAACCACCACGCCGCGTGGCGCGCCGCGCTGATCGACTCGTTGCAGGAGGGCTTCTTCGTCTGCGAGGAGGACGGCACCGTGGTGGAGATCAACGCCGCGTTCACCGACATCCTCGGCTACGGCCCGGAGGGCCTGCCCTACCCGCCGCGGCAGCCGTGGTGGCCCGACGAGGACACCGACGTCGACGCCCTGGCCGGCGGCGCCCTCAGCCGGCTGCTGGGCCGGGGCGGGGGCAGCGAGGCGGTCCCGGTCACCCACCGGGACGGCCACCGGCTGTGGGTGGCGGCGACCTTCACCCGCGTCGCGGACCCCTCCAGCGGCCGGCAGGTGATCGTGGGCACCTTCCGCGACGTCACCGCCGAGCACTACGCCGTGCAGCGCAGCTCCGCGCTGGCGGCGCTGAACCTGCGGCTGGCCGGCGCGGAGAACACCGCGCACGCGCTGCGGGGCGCGCTGGAGGAGCTGCGGTCGCTGTGGAGCGCGCGCCGGGTGCTCGGGGTGACGTTCGACCGGGTCGGCGACGCGGACCTGGTCTGCGCGGAGGGCCGGACGCGGTGGGCCGACCTGCCGGCGGAGGTGCGCGAGGCCATCGGCGAGGTGCGCGCGGGCGGGCTGCTGACCCCGGTGGTGCCCCGGCCGGGCTGCGCGGGCATCGCCCTGGAGCACCCCCGCGGCGTGCTGGTGATCTGGGTCGACCTGGGCGAGCAGCGCCCGTTCTCCACCGAGGACCAGACGCTGCTGGCGCTGCTGGCCGGGCACCTCGGCCAGAGCCTGCACCGCAGCCACCAGATCGACCAGCAGCGCGAGACCGCGCTCGCCCTGCAGCGCGCGATCCTGGGCCCGTCGAACCTGCCGGCCGGCTTCGCCGTGCGCTACGAGCCGGCCACCCGGCCGCTGAAGGTCGGCGGTGACTGGTACGACACGTTCCCGCTGCCCGACGGCCGGATCGCCATCGTCGTCGGCGACTGCGTGGGGCACGGCCTGGAGGCGGCCACCGTGATGGGCCAGCTGCGCAGCGCCTGCCGGGCGCTGCTGCTGCAGGACCGCAGCCCGGCGGGCGCGCTCAGCGCGCTGGACCGGTTCGCCGCCACGCTGCCCGGCGCGCTGTGCACGACGGTGTTCTGCGCCGTCCTGGACCCGGCGACCGGCGACCTGGTGTACTCCGGCGCGGGCCACCCGCCGGGCGTCCTGGTGCACCCCGACGGCGCGGCGCGGCTGCTGGACGAGGGCCGGTCGCTGCCGCTGGCCGTGCGGCCCGACCTGCCGCGCCCGGAGGCGAGCACCGCGGTGCCCGCCCGCGCCACGCTCCTGCTCTACACCGACGGCCTGGTCGAGCGCCGCCGGCGGTCGCTGGACGCGGGCATCGACCAGGCCGTCGCCGCCGTGCGGGCGGGCCGGCACGTGCCGGTGGAGGAGCTGGCCACCCGGATCATGACCGGGCTGGCGCCCGGCTCCGGGTACGAGGACGACGTCGCCCTGCTGGTCTACCGCCACCCCGCGCCGCTGGAGGTCGACTTCCCCGCCGAGGCGGCCGAACTCGCCCCGGTGCGGCACGCCCTGCGCCGCTGGCTCGACCGCTGCGACCTGACCGCCCAGCAGGCGCTCGACGTCCTGATCGCCGCCGGGGAGGCGTGCGCCAACGCCGTCGAGCACGGCCACCGCCGCTCGCCCGGCGCCCGCGTCAGCCTGCGGGCGACCGCCCTGGCGGACCGGGTCGCGCTGGTGGTCGCCGACAGCGGGCAGTGGCGCGAGCCGGAGCCCGGCGCCGCGCCGCACCGCGGGCGCGGCCTGGAGCTGATCCGCGCCCTGATGCACGACGTGACCGTCCTGACCGGTTCCGCCGGCACCACCGTCGAGATGCACGCGAGGATCACCCGATGACCACCCCGCTCTCCCTCACCGCCGCCCGGGGGGCCGACGGCGCCGAGGTGCTCGTCGTCGCGGGCGAGATCGACCTGACCAACAGCGGGGCCTTCGCCGCGGCGATCGCCGACGGCCTGACCCGCGGCGCGCCGCTCACCGTCGACCTGACCGCGGTCGCCTACCTCGACAGCGGGGCGCTGGCCGTGCTGTTCGCCCACGCGGACGACATCCGGATCCGCACGCGGCCCCTGCTGGTGTCCGTGCTCACCATCTCGGGCCTGGCCGGGCTCACCGCCGTGGAGGTGGTGGAGGACGACCGGGCCGACGGCTGACCCGCTCCCGGCGGCGCCGGACCGCGGCAGCGTCGGACCGCCGGGGTCAGGCCGCCGCCGGCAGGCGGGCCCAGACCGTCTTGTGGTCGCAGTGGCGGCGCACCCCCCAGGACGCGCAGACGTGCTCGACCATCACCAGCCCCCGGCCGCGCCAGGTCCCCAGGGTCGAGCGGCCGACGAGGGGCGAGGTGTGCGGGCTCGCGTCGTCGATCTCCACCCGCAGCCCCTGGTCACCGGGCAGCAGCTCCAGGCTCACGGCCAGCAGGCCGCTGGTGTGCTCGATGGCGTTGGTGGTCAGCTCGGTGACCACCAGCTCGGTGTCGCCGACCAGGTCCGGGTGCAGTGCGCGCAACCGGTCGCGCACCCACTCGCGCACCCGCGCCAGCGGCGGCGCCTGCTCCGGCGTGAAGTCGAACTCACTGTCCGGAGTGCGGGTACCGATGTTCATGCCACCCCCCAACGTGACCGGGCGTACGGCGCGCCCTCGCACGCCGTCGGATGAATACCCCATCCGGTGGTGTCCGAATCCCCTCCGCCACGGGCCCGGCCGTCGCGGCGCGGCGGCCGGGCACGCGCGGTGAGGACCGATCAGCGGACAGTGCCCGCCGGGCCGCCGACTTCCCGCCCGCCCGCCTCGTCACCTATGGTGGTCGCGGCCCGGGCACGGACCCGGCCGCACCGCGGTCCCCCCGCCGGCGAGGTGCCTTCAGCGAAGTGGACGAGGTGTCGTCAGCGAAGTGGTTGCGAGGCGCGTGGACACCGACGACCGGCGGGCGGAGCCCGAACCCCTGACCCTGCCGCTGGCCGAGGGCGTCCCGTCGCTCGGCTCGGTGCGCCGCTGGGCCGGCGACGCCCTGGCCGACCTCGGCGAGGACGACCTCGACGACTGCATGCTGGTGGTCACCGAGCTGGTCAGCAACGCCTACGACCACGGCAGCGCGCCCCGCCGCGTCCGGCTGCTGCGCCCGGCCGGGCCGTGCTCGGTGCGCATCGAGGTCGACGACGCCTCCCCCGAGCAGCCGGTCATGGGCCGGTCCCGCCTCGGCGTCAACCGGGGCCGCGGAATGATCATCGTGGACCGGTTGAGCAGGCGGTGGGGCGTGGACCGCTGCCCCGACGGCAAGACGGTGTGGGCCCAGCTCGCCTGCACGCCCCCCGACCACGCCCGGCAGCCCGCCTGACCGACGCCGCCCGGCGGCACGCGGGGACGGCCGTGCCTGCTCGTGCCGCGGTGTGCGCGGAAGCGCGGGTAGTCGGCGCCACCGCCCTCGCGCGCCCCGGCCTGCACGGCGGCGATCCGCGCGGCGTCGACGCCAGCCCCCCGCACGAACCCCCTCGCCGTTCGGCGTCGTCTTCACCCTCGCCCCGGTCGGGGCTACCGTGGGTGCCACCCCGCGCGGGGCTCCCCCGCTCCCGTGGCCGGACACCGACCCCTTCCCGCGAACCGGGCGGCGTGAGCGACGGCCTCCCCTTGTGGCACATCACTCCCGCAACGCAAGAACCGTTGTCCGAGAACGAGGAAACCGCAGAGGTGGAGTTGATGCACGGTGGAACGACGCATGTCGGTCGCGACGCACTGGGGCAGTTTCACCGCCGTGGTCGACTCCGGCCGGTTGGTGCGGATCGAACCGAGGCACGATGACCCCGCTCCGTCGCCCATCGGCCCCGGGATGGTGGTGGCCGCCGACGACAGCGCTCGCGTGTTGCGCCCCGCGGTGCGCAGGGGCTGGCTGAACGGCGAGCCGCGCGCCCGCGGCGCGGCCAGGGGCTCGGACGCCTTCGTGGAGGTGAGCTGGGACCGCGCGATCACGCTGGTGAGCGACGAACTCCGCCGGGTTCGCTCGCAGCACGGGGACAGCGCGGTGTTCGGCGGGTCCTACGGCTGGGCGAGCGCGGGCAGGTTCCACCACGCGCAGGGGCAGCTCCACCGGTTCCTGGCGCTGGGCGGGGGGTACACCGACTCCCGCAACACCTACAGCACCGCGGCCCTGGAGGTCATCCTCCCCCACGTGATCGGCGGCCACCCGTGGAGCTACCAGACCCGGATGCCGCTGTGGGACGAGGTGGCCGAGAACTGCGAGCTCGTGGTGGCGTTCGGGGGGCTGGCGCTGAAGAACAGCCAGGTCAACCCCGGCGGGCTGGCCAGGCACCGGACGCGGGACCTGCAACGCCGGTGCCGCGAGGCCGGGGTGCGGTTCGTGAACATCAGCCCCCTCCGCAGCGACACCGCCGGCTTCCTCGACGCCGAGTGGCTGCCCCTCGTCCCCAACACCGACACCGCGGCGATGCTCGGCGTCGCGCACACGATGCTGGTCAACGGGTGGCACGACGAGGACTTCCTGCGCCGGTGCTGCGTCGGGTTCGACCGCTTCGCCGCCTACCTGGTCGGCGAGCTCGACGGCACCCCGAAGGACGCCGCCTGGGCGGCGGGGATCACCGGCGCCGGTCGCGACGCGATCACCGACCTCGCCCGCCGCCTCACCACCCACCGCTCCCTCATCACGGTCAACTACGCGGTGCAGCGGGCGGACCACGGCGAACAGCCGATCTGGATGTCCGTCGTGCTGGCCGCCATGGCGGGTTCGATGGGCCGGCCCGGCTGCGGCTGGGGCGCGGGCCACGCGACGATGGACGCGACGGGTGTCGCCCGGGGCCGCCCCTCCGTGGCGACGATCCCCGAGGTTCCCAACCCCGTCCCGGGGTTCATCCCCGTCGCGAGGATCGCCGACGCCCTGCTGCACCCCGGTGAGGTCATCGACTACGACGGCAGGCGCCTCACGCTGCCCGAGCTCCGCCTGATCTACTGGTGCGGGGGCAACCCGTTCCACCACCACCAGGACCTCCACCGGTTGGCCCGCGCCTGGCAGGTCCCCGACACGGTGGTGGTGCACGAAGCCTGGTGGAACACCACGGCCAAGTTCGCGGACATCGTCCTGCCCGTCGCCACCGGCCTGGAGCGCGACGACTTCGCCGCCGGGTTCGCCGACCCCCACCTCCTCGCGATGCCGAAGGTCCGCGAGCCGGCGGGCGAGTCGCGCACCGACCACCGCGTCTTCGCCGCCCTGGCCGCCCGGCTCGGGTTCGAGCGGGAGTTCACGGAGTCGCGCTCCGAGGCCGACTGGGTCCGGCACCTCTACGAGCGGACGAGGGCGCAGCTCGGCGACGCCGCCCTGCCGGGCTTCGACGACTTCTGGCGGGCCTCCACCGCCGAGCTGCCGGCGTCGACCGGGCCGTTCCCGGGCAGCTTCGAGGCCCTCCGCTCGGACCCGCGGCGCTTCCCCCTGCCCACGCCGTCGGGCCGGATCGAGGTCTTCTCCGCGGAGATCGACTCGTTCGGCTACGACGACTGCGCCGGGCACCCCAAGTGGTTCGAACCGGCGGAGTGGCTCCGCGCCGGGCTCGCGGACCGGTTCCCGCTGCACCTGATCTCGAACCAGCCCGCCGCGCGCCTGCACAGCCAGTACGACAACGGCGGCCACAGCCTCGGTACGAAGATCCGCGGCCGTGAGCCCGTGACGATCAACCCGTCGGACGCCGCGGCGCGCGGCATCGGGAGCGGCATGGTCGTGCGCGTCCACAACGACCGGGGCAGCTGCCTCGCGGGCGCGGTCCTCTCCGACGACGTCATGCCGGGCGTCGTGCAGCTGTCCACGGGAGCGTGGTGGGACCCGGTCCAGCCGGGTCTGAGCGGAACGCTGGACCGCCACGGCAACCCGAACGCCCTCACGGCGGACCGGCCGTGCTCGCGGCTGTCCCAAGGACCGAGCGCCCTCAGCGCGCTGGTCGAGGTCGAGCCCTACGACGGCCCCCTCCCCGACGTGCTCGCCTTCACGCCGCCGGACCTCGTGCCGCCCGGCTGACGTCCACCGCGGCCGACGCGCCGCGCCCTCGGCCCGCTGCGCGGCGACCGGCCCACCCGCCCGGTCGGGCGAGAACGACTCCGGGGAGGAGGCCACCGGGTCGGGCGCCGCCGCGCGCGCGGCGGATCGGCGGTGCGCGCCTTCGGCGAGAGCACCGGGGCGCGCGCGTGAGCCTCGGCGTGCTCGGGCGCGCCCCCGGTCCCGAGGTCGGCGGTGCCGACCACCCGGTCCCGCGCCCCGAGGGCGAGCGGCGTCCCGGTGGACGACCGGCCCAGCGCCACCACCCGCGTCGAACCGCAGCCGCCGGCGGCAGCTCTCGACCACCACCTGCTCGGCGGGCGCGGGCGGTGTGGTGCGGTTGCCGGGTGCGAACGCCACCACCACGACCACCGAACCCGGCCGGACGGGCGACGACGTGACTCCCCCGGACCCCCGCGGACGCCCGTCGCCCTGAAAATGAATTATTTTCACATCAAGTCCCGAGGAGATCGATCAGCGTGATCCACGACGTCGCGCGGGCGGGCGCGCAGCCGACGACGGTGTTGCGCGACCCGTCCTTCCTCCGGCTCTGGACCGGCGCCACCGCCTCCGGCCTGGCCACCTGGGCGCTGCCGTTCGTCCTCGGGCTCGCCGCGCTCCAGCGGTCGACGACCGCCGTCGAGCTGGGCGTGGTGCTGGCCGCCCGCACCGCGGGCTTCCTGGCCGCGGTTCCGGTCGCCGGGGTGCTGGCCGACCGGCACTCGCGGCGCGGGGTGGTGCTGTGGGCGGGGCTGGTCGCCGGCCTGGCCACCCCGCTGATCGCCGTCGGGCTGGGCCGCTCGGTGGTGCTGACGGCCGCGGCGGCGGCCGTCGTGGGCGCCGGGCAGGGCGCGTGCCGCCCCGCGTTCCAGGCGCTGACGGCCGAGGTCGTCCCCCCGGAGCAGCGGCAGCGGGCGAACGCGGCGATGACGCTGGCGGTGCGGGTGACCACCCTGGTCGCGCCGGGCCTCACCGCGGTGCTGGTGCTGGTCCTCGCCACGCCCGCCCTCGTGGTCGGGACGGCGCTCCTGTGGCTGGTCGCCGCGCTGCTGCCGCCCGCCGGGGCGCGGCGCCCCGGCCCGACCGCGGCCCGGCCGCGCTTCGCCGCCGACTTCCTCGACGGGCTGCGCGAGGCGCGCCGCCACCCGTGGTTCGCGGCCGGGCTCGGCGCGCTGACCGCGGTGATCGCCACCGGGTACTCGGCGACCGGCGTCGTGCTGCCCCTGGTCAGCCGCGACCGCTACGGGACCGGGGCGGTGCTCGCCGCCGCCACGACCGCCTACACCCTCGGCGCGCTCGGCGGCGCGCTCGTCATCGCCCGGTGGCGGCCCCGCGCGCCGGGGTGGGCCGCCCTCGCCGGCCTGGCCTGCTACGGGTTCGCGCCGCTGAGCCTGCTGCTGCCGGTGCACCCCGCGCTCGTCGTCGCCGCCTACGCCGTGGCGGGGCTGGGGATCGAGCTGTTCAACGTGCCGTGGTTCACCGCCACCCAGCGGGAGGTCGACCCGTCGGCGCTGGCGCGGGTGTCGTCCCTGGACTTCCTGCTGTCCTACGGCCTGGCGCCGCTCGGGCTGGCGCTGATCGCCCCCGCGATCGGGTGGTTCGGCCCGGGTCCGGTCCTGGCGGTGTGCGCGGCGGTCTGCTTCGCCGCGCCGGCCGCCGCCGCGCTGACCCCCTCCGCGCGGGACTTCCGGACCCGTCGGGGCGGCCGGGAGGGGTGACCCGGCGAGGGGTTCTCCCGCGCCGCCGGGCCCACCGGCCGGGGCGTTTCCCGGACGTGCCGGGTGTGCCCCTTCGGCCATTCCGGAACACCGCACCGGGGTGACAGGATCGGCCTCGCCACCGCCGATGGGGAATTCCCACTAATTCCGGCGTGAATCCGGCGCGGAGGCGGGGGAACCACCGGTCGGGTCATTCGACGAGGAGGATCCGCATGTCTTTCCGCATGACCGGAAAACCGCCCCGCGCGGTCCACCGGAGCCTGGCCGCTGCGGTGCTGGCGGCGCTCGCGGTGGTCGCGCCGGGCACCGCCTCGGCGGCGCCGGGGGGCGGGGCCGGACCGGACGGGGACGCCGGGCGTCCCCCCGCCGCGGTGGAGGCGCGGATGCTCGCGCAGCGCCCGTACGTCGACGCGGCCTCGCGCATCGAGGGGGCCGCCCACGACGCCGCCGGTTTCGCCGGCGTGGCCGTCCGCGACGACCGGGTGGTCGTGTGGTGGAAGGGCGACCCGCCGGCGCAGGTGGCCGAGGAGGTCGGGCGGTCGCGGGTGCGGGTGGAGGTGCGGCCCGCCGCGCACTCCTGGGCCGAGCTGCACGTCGCCGCCGGGACGGCTCCGGCGCGCGGTTCCTGCTGACCGCGGGGCACCGCGGCCGGGTCGGCCGCGGCTGGGACGACGGCAACCGCAGCCGGTTCATCGCGGCGGCGCAGGCGCGAACAGCTCCACCCAGCGGGTGTCCGGCACCGCCACCCGGGACCTCGGCATCACGACCGGGTAGCCGGGCGGTCGCGACGCGTTCCCGGCCCGGGAGGTCCGGCATCCCGGCGACTTCCGGGGCCGGTCGCGAAAGAGCACCGGAAAACCGGGTCGCCAACCCGGGCGGAGCCGGTCGGCCGATTCCGGTGAGCTTCACGGGTGGAGCAGAAAAATGCCCGGCAATGGCCGGGAAAGGCGAATGCGCACACCGCCGGTGGCCCACCGGGCACGAAGACCCGGGCTCCCCCGGCACGCCCGCGACCAGCGCCCCCGCGACCGCCTCGCCTCCGACGGGCCGATCCGACCGGTCGGGCGGGCGCGGACTCGCCCGGGGCGTTCGGCGCGGCGCCCGCGGGCGCCGCGCCGGCGTCGGGTCCGGGGGTCAGCCCGGGGGCGGCTCGGCGCGGCGGGGGCCGTCGAGGCCGAGTTCGCCGACCTCCTCCTCGTCGGGCATCTCCGGGTCGCGCCAGTCCTCCGCGCGGGTCGGCCCGGTGCCCCGCAGGTTGTTGTCGATCTCCTGCTTGAGCTGGTCGTCGGCCATCGGGCCGTGCTGGGTGCTTCCTCGCTCCATCGTGGCTCCCTCCGCGGTTCATCCCCTGTGGACGCCACGGGTACCCACGTCGCGCCGGAATCCACCACTCGGGCGCAGCCGCGCCGGGAATCGCGGGGCGCGCGATCCCGGGAGGACAGGCCGGCGGCGTCGCGCGCCACCGTCGGCAGACAGCCCCGTGGTGATCACCGGCGGGTGCGGGCCGCGCGCGGAGCCCCGCACCGCTCGGGCCCGGTCCACCGCGGACGCCGCGCGCCCGCAGCCGTCCGGTCCTCAGTGGACAGCAGCGGTCCCGGGAAGGTCGGCGGGAGCCGGGGCGGCGGTCGCGTGGACCACCGCCCCGGCGCTCACGACCGGGTGATCAGGAGCAGGCGAGGACCGGGTCCTCGTCGTCGCCACCGCCGTCGAGGTGGGCGAGGCCGACGCCGGACAGGCCGAGCACGGCCTGCGCGGTGGCCCTGGTCGCGGTGGCCGGGTCGAACCCGCTCGCCTGGTAGGCGACCGCGCCGCGGTCGGCGGGCGCGCCCGAGCAGTCGACCTGCAGCGACTTGAGGAACCCGCGCGCCTTGAAGGCCGCCGTGAACCGGCCGCCCGCGAACAGCGCCTCACCGGCGAGGCCGGTGCTGTTGGCGTTGGGCGCGGCGGAGCCCACCCCGAAGCCGCCGTTCGCGTTCTGCACGCTCACCAGCCAGGTCAGGCCCTCCTGGGCGTCGGTGTGCCGGCCGGTGGCCTGGAGCGCCTGCGTCACCATCGCGGTGGAGTCGACGTCGCTCACGCACGGCGTCGCGCCGAAGGTCAGCGGGAAGCCGCCGTCGGCGCACTGCGTGCCGACCAGGAAGTCCACGGCCGCGGTGGGCGCGCCCGTCGCGGTGCGGTCCAGCGCCAGCAGGGCCAGCGACTGGGTGAACGCGTTGCTGTAGTCGCCGTAGGCCGACTGGTCGGAGAACCGGCCGGACGGGGTGAGCAGCGCCAGCAGGCCCGCCTCCAGGTCCACACCGCCGAACGACGTCGGGTCCTTGTCCTTGACCAGGGCCGCGAGCAGCAGCTTGGCGTGCGGCCCGGCGTAGGACTCGCCGCCGGAGCCGACGTAGCCGGTGGTGATCTCCGGGCGCGCCAGCCACGTGATCGCGCGGTCGGCGAAGGCGTCGGCGGTGCGCGCGGCGGAGAACGCGAAGACCGCGTCGGCGGTCAGGCCCTGGTCGGGGTAGGCCACCCCGCCGAACACGGCTTCGAACCGCTCCCCGTCGACCAGCTGGCGGGCCAGCCAGCCGGCGGCGGCGTCGGTTCGGCTGTGTGTGGTCGGCGAGGCCGACGCGGTGGACGGGACGAGCAGCGCGAGGCCGCACAGCAGCGCGGCGACGATCGGAAGACGGCGTCTCATGGCGGTGTTGACCCTTCCCGCGAGCCACGACAGGAGTTGGTGCGCGGAGCGGGTGGTCGGCCTGCCCACCGGGTGCGGAGCACCGCCGTGGGCCGGCGCCGGGATCGCACCGGACTTCCCCCGCGACCGCGCGAATGGCTGCCCGCCCAGCCTGCCGGCCGGCGGTGCCCGGTCAAGGCCCCATACGGGTCCAGGGGGAATTCCGCTTCGGCAACCCCGATTTTTGCGCACGGCAGGGGTGAGCCCGGTCCCGCGCGGGACCGGGGGCGGTCCGGTGGCGCGGTGGCCGGGGGGCGGCCCGGGGGCGCGGTGGCCGGAGGCGGTCCGATGGCGTGGTGGCCGGCTCCCGGCGCGTCGGGAGCCGAGGTGCCGCCCACCGGGGGCACGGCCGGCCGGTCCGCCGCCCGCCGGGAGCACGGCCAAGCGGTCCGCCGCCAACCCGGAACACCTCCGGCGCGGTTCGCCGCCGGCCGCGCCGCAGCGCCGGGCGCCATCACCCGAGTGCCGTAGCACACCCGACGACGCGCGCTCATCTGGGGGTGCTTCGCGAATGGATCTACAACATGTAGTGTTCGCGCCGTCGATGGTTCCGCGCGTCGAGCCAGGCGCGCGGAGGCAAGAGGGAACCCGGTGCGAATCCGGGACTGCCCCGCAGCGGTGAGTGGAAACGACCGCCGTCATCAAGCACTGCGCGTAGCGCGCGGGAAGCGACGGCCAGTAGGTCCGGCTTCGTGCCGGGTGTCCGCGAGTCCGAAGACCTGCCACCGATGCGCGCGCCGACCGGCGTGCGCGTGTCCGGGGCCTCGTGGGCGGGCCGACACGGGTGGTTTCGCGCTGTCGCGCGTCCTGTGCGCCCGCCCTCGCGCGCCCCGGGCCGTCCAGGCTCGCGAGGAGAGGGCTGTGTCGACCACAACCACGGGCACCGCTGCGGCCGGGGTCGTCCGCCGCGACGGCAGTGTCTCGGCGTTCGACGCCACGAAGATCTCGGTGGCGATGACCAAGGCGTTCCTGGCGGCCGAGGGCGACGGCGCGGCGTCGTCGTCCCGGCTGCACCCCCTGGTGGAGGAGCTGGCGGGGCAGGTGGTGGCCGCGCTGCGCCGCCACGCGCGACCGGGCGCCGCGCTGCACGTCGAGCAGATCCAGGACCAGGTCGAACTGGTGCTGATGCGCGGCGGCCACCACCGGGTCGCCCGCGCGTACGTGCTCTACCGGGAGGAGCGGGCGAAGCTGCGCGGCACGCCCGCGCCCGCCCCGCCGGAGGTGCGGGTCCGGGACGCCGACGGCCGGACCGGGCCGCTGGACTGGGACCGGGTCGCGCTGGTGGTGGGCGAGGCTTGCGCCGGGCTCCCCGACGTCTCCCCCGACCCGGTGCTGGCCGAGACGCGGCGCAACCTCTACGACGGCATCACCGCGGACGAGCTGGCGGTCGCGCAGGTGATGGCCGCGCGCACGCTGGTGGAGACCGAGCCCGGCTACAGCTTCGTGGCCGCCCGGCTGCTGCTGGACCGGCTGCGGCGCGAGGCGCTGAGCCACCTCGCGGGGCGGCCGGTGGCGCCGACCGGCGCGGAGCTGTCCTACGCGGACTACTTCCCGGGGTACGTGCGGCTGGGCATCTCCGTCGACCGGCTCGACCCGGAGCTGGCCGAGTTCGACCTCCACCGCCTGGCCGCCGCGATCCGGCCCGAGCGCGACCTGGCCCTGGACTTCCTGGGGATGCAGACGCTGTACGACCGGTACTTCCTGCACGACCGGGGCGTGCGGTACGAGCTGCCGCAGGCGTTCTTCATGCGGGTGGCGATGGGCCTGGCGCTGCGCGAGGCGGACCGCGAGGCGCGCGCGATCGAGTTCTACGAGCTGCTGTCCTCGTTCGACTTCCTGTGCTCGACGCCGACGCTGTTCAACTCCGGCACCACCCGCCCGCAGCTCTCGTCGTGCTTCCTGACCACGGTGGACGACGACCTGGACGGCATCTTCCGCGGCTACCGCAACAACGCGCTGCTGGCGAAGTACTCCGGCGGCCTGGGCAACGACTGGACCCCGGTGCGCGGCATGGGCGCGCACATCAAGGGCACCAACGGGCGGTCGCAGGGCGTCGTGCCGTTCCTGAAGATCGCCAACGACACCGCGGTGGCGGTCAACCAGGGCGGCAAGCGCAAGGGCGCGGCGTGCGCGTACCTGGAGACCTGGCACGTCGACGTCGAGGACTTCCTCGACCTGCGCCGCAACACCGGCGACGACCGGCGGCGCACGCACGACATGAACACCGCCAACTGGGTGCCCGACGAGTTCCTGCACCGGGTCGAGGCGGACGCGGACTGGACGCTGTTCTCCCCCGACGAGGTGCCCGACCTGCACGACCTGTACGGCGCGGCGTTCGCGCAACGGTACCGCGCCTACGAGGAGGCCGCGGACCGCGGCGAGATCCGCGTGGTCAAGCGGGTGCGGGCGGTGGACCTGTGGCGGCGGATGCTGACGGTGCTGTTCGAGACCGGGCACCCGTGGATCACCTTCAAGGACCCGTGCAACCTGCGCTCGCCGCAGCAGCACGCCGGCGTCGTGCACTCGTCCAACCTGTGCACCGAGATCACCCTGAACACCAGCGCCGACGAGGTCGCGGTGTGCAACCTCGGCTCGGTCAACCTGGCCAACCACGTGACGGCCGACGGCCTGGACCGCGCGCGGCTGGAGCGGACCGTGCGCACCGCCGTGCGGATGCTCGACAACGTCATCGACATCAACTTCTACACCATCCCCGAGGCCCGCCGGTCCAACCTGCGCCACCGCCCGATCGGCCTGGGGCTCATGGGGTTCACCGACGCGCTGTTCGCGCAGCGCGTCGCACCCGCCTCCGCGGCGGCGGTGGAGTTCGCCGACCGCAGCATGGAGCTGATCAGCTACCACGCCATCGCGGCCTCCGCCGACCTCGCGGCGGAGCGCGGCCGGTACGAGACCTTCGACGGGTCGCTGTGGAGCCGGGGCGTCCTGCCCGTGGACTCGCTGGCGCTGCTGGACGCGGCGCGCGGCGGCGCGGTCGACGTGGACCGCTCATCCACGCTGGACTGGGACGCGCTGCGGGCGCGGGTCGTGGCGGTGGGCGTGCGCAACTCCAACATCACGGCCATCGCGCCGACGGCGACGATCTCCAACATCTGCGGCGTCGGCCAGTCCGTCGAACCGCTGTACCGCAACCTGTACGTGAAGTCGAACATGTCCGGCGACTTCACCGTGCTCAACCGCCACCTGGTCGCCGACCTGAAGGCGCGCGGGCTGTGGGACGAGGCCATGGTGGCGGACCTGAAGTACTTCGACGGGTCGCTGGCCCCGGTCGACCGGGTGCCCGACGACCTGAAGTCGCTGTACGCCACGGCGTTCGAGATCGCCCCGGACTGGCTGGTGGAGGCCGCGGCGCGGCGGCAGAAGTGGATCGACCAGGCCCAGTCGCTCAACCTCTACGTCGCCGGCGCCGACGGCCGCGAGCTGGACCGGGTGTACCGGCTGGCCTGGCGCAAGGGCCTGAAGACGACCTACTACCTGCGCTCCACCAGCGCCACCCACGTGGAGAAGAGCACCCTGCGCGGCACCGACGGCAAGCTGACCGGCGTGGCGCTGCACCCGGCCGTCCCGGCCCCGACCCCGACCGCTCCCCCTCGGCCCGTGCCGACCGACGTCCTGGCCTGCGCCGTGGACGACCCCGATTGCGAGGCTTGCCAGTGAGCACCGACACCTCCGGCCTGGGCGCCATCGACCGCGGCGCGGGCCGCGTGCAGGTGGACGACAAGGCGATGATCAACGCCCGCGCCGACGTCAACCAGCTCCTGCCGCTGAAGTACCACTGGGCGTGGGAGAAGTACCTGGCGGGCTGCGCCAACCACTGGATGCCCACCGAGGTCTCCATGCAGGCCGACATCGCGCTGTGGCGCTCCCCGGACGGCCTGACCGAGGACGAGCGGCACGCCGTCCAGCGCAACCTGGGGTTCTTCGCCACCTCGGAGTCGTTGGTGGCCAACAACGTCGTGCTGGCCGTCTACCGGCACCTGACCAACCCCGAGTGCCGCCAGTACCTGCTGCGCCAGGCGTTCGAGGAGGCCGTGCACACTCACACCTTCGAGTACATCTGCTCCTCCCTCGGCCTGGACGAGGGCGAGCTGTTCAACATGTACCGCGAGGTCCCCTCGATCACCGACAAGGCCGCGTGGGCGCTGGAGTACACCCGGCACCTGGAGGACCCCGGGTTCCGCACCGGCACGCACGAGGCCGACCAGGCTTTCCTGCGCGACCTCGTGGCGTTCTACGTGGTGTTCGAGGGCATGTGGTTCTACACCGGGTTCGCGCAGGTCCTGTCCCTGGGCCGGCGCAACAAGATGGTCGGCGTCGCCGAGCAGTACCAGTACATCCTGCGCGACGAGTCGATCCACCTGAACTTCGGGATCGACGCGATCAACCAGATCAAGGTCGAGAACCCGGGCCTGTGGACCGAGCGGTTCCAGGCCGAGGTGCGCGCCATGCTGGCGCAAGCCTGCGAGCTGGAGGTCGCCTACGGCCGGGACACCATCCCCAACGGCCTGCTCGGCCTCAACGCGGAGCTGTGCGAGCAGTACATGCGCTTCATCACCAACCGCCGCTGCGCCCAGCTCGGCCTGGCGCCGGTGTTCGGCCCGGTGGACAACCCGTTCCCGTGGATGTCGGAGGCGATGGACCTGAAGAAGGAGAAGAACTTCTTCGAGACCCGGGTCACCGAGTACGCCGGCGGGTCCTCCCTGACCTGGGACTGACCGGCCGCGCCGGGCCGTCCGACCGCACCGCGGCGGCGGCCCGGCGCGGGCCCGGCCGCCGGGGGCGCGCCCGACAGCCCGACCAGGCGGGCCGACCAGGCGGGCCGGCGAGGCGGGCCGACCAGGCGGGCCGGCGAGGCCGGTCCGCGAAGCGGGGTCGGGCCGGGAGCGGCGGGGCCCGGCCGCGGGGAGCGGCGCCGGTCCCGCGCCGGCGGGCCGGGAGCGGTCCGTTCCGGCGAATCCGGCCCGGCGGGGCGCACCGGCCGGTGGGTCTTCGCCGCCCGGTGTGCGACAGTTGTCCGGACGGGTGGTCCGGAGGTGAGTGATGGTCCGAGAGTGGCCCAGGGGCAGCCTGCTGGGGCGGCTGCCCGAATCCACCAGGCAGGAGCTGCTCGACCTGGGCAGCGCGGTCCGCTACGCGCCCGGCCGGGAGATGGTCCGGCAGGGCGCGACGGACAGCTACGCGCTGCTGCTGCGCAAGGGCGCGGTGAAGGTGCGGACGGTCGACGAGGCGGGGCGCACGACGCTGCTGACGGTCAAGACGGCGGGCGACATCGTCGGCGAGATGGCCGCCCTGGACGGCAACCCGCGGTCCGCCTCCGTGATCGCCTGCGACGCGGTGGAGGCCGACTTCATCACCCGGCCCGCGCTGCTGGCGTTCCTGAGCCGGCACAGCACCGTGTTCGTCGAGCTGATCAACATCGGCAGCGCGCACCTGCGCTGGGCCAACGACCGGCGGCGCGAGCTGCCCGGCCCGGCCGCCACGCGGATCGCGCGCGTGCTGGCCGAGCTGGTGGAGGCGCACGGCCACGAGGAGCCGACCGGCTGGGTGCTGGGCTTCCCCCTGACCAAGGTGGAGCTGGCGTCGATCGCCGGCATGAAGCCGCGCACGGCCGAGAAGTCCTTCGGCGAGCTGCGCCGGGCCGGCGTCGTGGTGACCGGGGTGCGCCGCGACGTCCTGGTGCCGGACCTGGAGCGCCTGCGGTCCTTCGGGGTCGCCGGGCGCCGCTGACCGGCCGGGCCGCCCCGCCGCGGCGGTCAGCCGGTGTCGACGCGGGTCACCGGGGCCACCACGAGGTCGTGCACGCGCCAGTCGAACGCGCGCGCCCACCGCTGGAGCTCCTCCAGCCGCTCCACCAGGCGGTCGACGTCGGCGACCGGCACCACCAGCAGCTCGCCGACGAAGACGTGGCCCTCCTCCCGCACCCGCAGCCACGCGTCGGCGATCCAGTCGTGGTCGAGCACCCCCGCGAGCAGGGCGTCCGGCGTCGGGTGCGGGCGGCTGCCGTCGACCACCCGGGGCCGGTCGTCCATCAGGTCGGCCACCGCGCCGCGCGTGGTGCGGACGCCGTCGCGGACGATGTCGCCGCCGATGACCAGCGCGGCCACCGCGTCGGCCCACCACAGGCCGAACCCGATGCCCAGGACGCCCAGCACCGCCGCGGCGGCGGTCAGCCAGTCGGCGCGGTTCATCTCCGCGTCCGCGTAGAGCACCTTGTCGTGCAGCTCCCGGGCGATCCGGAGCTTGGCGCGGCCGAGCAGGATGGCGGGCACCATGGTCGCCAGCAGCACCGCGATCATCAGCCAGCCGAGCCACAGCTGCACCCCGAACAGCTCGACCAGGCCGATCGGCGCGCGCTCGCCGGCCAGCAGGCGGGCCGCGGAGTCGTAGACGACGTAGCCGCCGAGGCCGAGCAGCGCCACCGAGCCCGCGAGGAACGCCACGCTGACCGCGCGGTGGTAGCCGTAGGGGAACCGCCGGTCGGGCGGCCGGTTGCGGAACCGGTCGGCGACGAGGAACGCCGCGGGCGGCACCAGCCCGAGCATGTCCTCGATCCAGGCCGCCTTCATCGCCTGCGACTGGCCCAGCGTCACCGCCAGCAGCGTGACGGCGGCGGCGAAGAACGCGATCGTCCACCACTCCAGCCGCACCGCCCGGCGGTGCAGGGCGGCCTTGTCCGGTGGCAGCTCGAACCGGTCGGAGACCTTCACGCCGCCACCCCGCCCGCCTCGGCCAGCAGCCGGTCCACCTCGCCGTCGGGCAGCCCCAGCAGGAACCGCTCCACCTCCACCTGCCACCCGTTCTCCCCCAGCGGCAGCGCCCACACGTGCTCGCGCTCCAGCAGCACGTGGTCGGTGACGCGCAGGCCGAGCCCGGCCGCCCGCCAGTGCTCCACCGCCACCGGCAGGTCGACCGCCCCGGCCACGTCGTCCACCGGCACGGGGACGGCGTCCTGCGCGGTCAGCGCGGCGACCTCGGCGGTGCCGGCGCGCACCGCGACGCGCACCCCGGCCAGGTCCGCCGGGACCTCCCCGGCCGCCGCGACGACCACGCGGCTGGTCGCGTAGGGGCGGGTCAGCGAGGCGTGCTCGGTCCACGGCGCGTCCTCGGCCAGCCCGCCGACGACCAGGTCCAGCTGCCGCCGCGCCACCGCGGCCATCAGCTCGGACTCCGCGCCGCGCCGCCACCGCACCCGCGCGCCCAGCCGGTCGGCGAGCCGCTGCACCAGCTCGGCCTCCGCGCCGGTCACCTCGTCGCCCAGCACCGTCCAGGGCCGGTGCTCGGTGACACCGACCCGCAGCACCCCGCCGCGCACGCGGTCCAGGGCGCCGTCGACGTCGTGCGGCAACCCGCACCCCGCCACCAGCACGCCGACGAGCACCAGCACGCGCCACATGCGACCTCCACCCGGGCGGACGGCGTAGCGGGCCGGTCCCCGGCGCCCGGCCCCACCCGCCGTGTACCCGGAACGCGCGGAAAACGATCACGTTTCGCGCGCCCGCCCGGACCCGGCCCGACATTCACCCGACCGGGTGATGCACGGCGGGGCGCAACGCGGTGCTCACCCGCTCTTCACAGGGCTGCGACCACCGCCGCGGTGCGCTCAGGGAAAAGTGGAGGACGCACACGGACAACGAACGCCACCACCGCCGTACCTACGTTCGACCAAGACCCGTGGCAGGAAGGACGGACATGACCGACGAGGTTCCCACCGCCCTGTCCCTGGCCGACTGGCAGGCCGCCGAGCCCGCCGAGCGCGCCCGGCTGCTCGCCGGGTCCGCCCGGCAGGCCGCGGCCTCGGCGCACGGCGACTGGATCAGCCTCGCCGGGGACCTGTCGCACGGAGCCGGCGCGCTGGCGGGGATCCCGTTCTCGGTCAAGGACAACGTCGACGTCCGGGGCCTCGCGACCACGGCCGGCAGCCCGTTGCTGGGCGACGCGCCCGCCGCCGTCGACGCCGGCGTCGTCAGCGCCCTCAGGGACGCCGGCGCCGTCGTGGTCGGCAAGACCAACCTGCACGAGCTGGCGTTCGGGATCACCAGCAACAACAAGGCTTTCGGACCGGTGCGCAACCCGGTGGACCCCGCCCGGTCGGCCGGCGGGTCCAGCGGCGGCAGCGCGGTCGGCGTGGCGCTGGGCGTCGTGCCGTTCGCGCTGGGCACCGACACCGGGGGCTCCGTCACGATCCCCGCGTCCTTCTGCGGCGTGGTCGGGTTCCGCCCGTCCACCGGCCGGTACCCGGGCGACGGCGTGGTGAACCTGTCCACCAGCCGCGACACCGTCGGCGTGCACGCCCGCGCGGTGCGGGACGTGCGGGCCGTGGACGAGGTCGTCACCCGCGAGCCGGCCGGCGACCCGGTCGACCTCGCGGGGCTGCGCGTGGGCCTGCCGCGCAGCCGCTTCCGCGACGTGGACCCCGAGGTGGCCCGGGTGGTCGACGCGGCGGTGTCGACCCTGGAGCGGGCCGGGGCGGTGCCGGTCGAGGTGGACCTCGGCGACGACCTGGAGCTGGCCGCCGGTCCGGGGAACGACCTGGTGTTCTACGAGGCGCCGCGGCTGCTGGCCCAGCGCGTCGCCGCGCCCGCGCGGCACTGGGCCGAGGCGGTCGCCTCCCCCGACGTCCGCGCCCTGATCGAGGTGCTGTGCTCGTTCCCGCTCACCGCCGAAGCCTACGGCGACGCGCGGGCCGACCGCTGGCGGCTGCGGCGCGCCTACGCCGAGGTGTTCACCCGGGTCGACGTGCTCCTGGGCCCGACGTCGCCCGTGCCGCCGCCGCTGCTCGGGCAGGACGAGGTGGTCCACCTCAACGGGCGGGCGGCGCCGACCTTCGCGACCGTCACCCGCAACGCCGGGCCGGGCACCGTCGCGGGCGTGCCGATGCTGTCGCTGCCGGCGGGCGCGACGGCGGGCGGGCTGCCGGTCGGCGTGTGCCTGGAGGGCCACGCCTTCGGCGACGCGCGCCTGCTGCGCGTCGCCGAAGCGGTGGAGGGCGCGCTGGCCGCCCGCGGGTGAGGCCGCCCGCGCAACCGCCTTCCGGGTGACTGACCGTCCTGTGTGGACGGTCCGTTCCCACGGGTGGCGGCTCGTCCGAACGGAGGCCGGCGGCTAGCCTCGACCGGGCAAGATCCCCCGTCACCTGGAGGATCCATGGTCATCGCACGGGAGTTACCCGACATCCTGTCCCCCGAGTTCGCCGCGGACCCGTACTCCGCCTACCGCGTGCTGCGCGAGCGGGCGCCGCTGCTCTACCACGAGGGGACGCGGAGCTGGCTGGTGTCGCGCCACGAGGACGTCGCGCGCGCCTTCCGCGACCCGGTGTTCACCAGCGACAACTACGACTGGCAGGTCGAGCCGGTGCACGGGCGCACGATCCTGCAGATGAGCGGCCGGGAGCACTCGGTGCGCCGGGCCCTCGTCGCGCCCGCGTTCCGCGGCACGACCCTGCGCGAGGAGTTCGGCCCGGTCATCGAGCGCAACGCGCGCGAGCTGGTCGACGGCTTCCGGCACGCCGGCCGGGCCGACCTGGTGGCGCAGTTCGCCACGCACTTCCCGATCAACGTCATCGTGGACGTGCTCGGCCTGGACAAGGCCGACCACGCGCGGTTCCACCGCTGGTACACCTCGGTCATCGCGTTCCTGGGCAACCTCTCCGGCGACCCGGGCGTGACCGCCGAGGGGCTGCGCTGCCACGACGAGTTCGCCGCCTACCTGATCCCGATCATCCGGCAGCGCCGGCGGGAGCCCGGCGACGACCTGCTGTCCACCCTGTGCCGGGCCGAGGTCGACGGCACCAGGATGTCCGACGAGGACATCAAGGCGTTCTGCTCGCTGCTGCTGGCCGCCGGCGGGGAGACCACGGACAAGGCGATCGCGGCGGTCTTCCGCAACCTGCTGGAGCACCCCGACCAGCTCGCGGCGGTGCGCGCGGACCGGTCGCTGGTGGCGCGGGCGTTCGCCGAGACGCTGCGGTACACCCCGCCGGTGCACATGATCATGCGGCAGACCGCGGCGGAGGCGCGGCTGTCCGGCGGCGTGGTGCCCGCGGGCGCGACGGTGATCTGCCTGATCGGCGCGGCCAACCGGGACGGCGCGCGCTACGACCGCCCCGACGAGTTCGACCTGCACCGCACCGACCTGGACGCCGCGACCGCGTTCACCGCGGCGGCCGACCACCTGGCCTTCGCGCTGGGGCGGCACTTCTGCGTCGGCGCCCTGCTGGCCAAGGCGGAGGTGGAGGTCGGCGTCAACCTGCTCCTGGACGCGATGCCCGACGTGCGCCTGCCCGCCGGCTACCGGGCGGGCGAGCGCGGCGTGTTCACCCGCGGCCCGGCGGAGCTGCCGGTCGAGTTCACCCCGGTGCCGCCCGGCGCGGCGTAGCCCGGCGGACGCGGCACGGCGCGGCGGACGCGGCACGGCGCGGCGAACGCGGCGCGGCGCGGCGAACGCGGCGCGGCGAACGCAGCGTGGTGCGGCCCTGCGAATCGGACGCGGCGCGGTGCGGCCCGGCGGACCGGGCGCGGCTCAGCGGTTGACGCAGGCCGGGGTGAACTCCACCGGCAGCGCCTCCAGGCCGCGCATCCACACCGACTCCCGCCACACCAGCTCGTCCGGGCCGACCGCCAGCACCACGTCGGGCAGCCGGTCCAGCAGCACCTCCACCGCCGCCTTCGCGATCACCTCGGCGATCTCGGGCGCGGGGAACGGGCAGCGGTGCTCGCCGTGGCTGAACGACATCTGCGCGTGGTTGCCGACCGCGCCCGCGGCCGGGTCCGGCCGCACCTGCGGGTCGGTGTTGGCCGCGGCGAGCCCCATGATCACCAGGTCGCCCGGCATGATCCGGTGGCCGCCCAGCTGCGTCGCCTGGGTGGCCCACCGGCCGACGAAGTTCTGCGTCGGCGTGTCCTCCCACAGCACCTCGTTGAGCGCCTGGCCGGCGCTGCGCCGCCCGCCGGACAGCGTGACGGCGAACCGGTCGTCGGTCAGCATCAGCCGCAGCGTGTTGCCGATCCAGTTCGCGGTCGGCTGCTGCGCGGCGGCCAGCACCACCAGCAGGTCGCGCGTCAGCTCCTCCTCGGTCAGGCCCGCCGGGTGCGCCAGCATCCGCGACGGCACGTCCGGGCCCGGCGCGGAGGACTTGCGGTGCACCAGCCGCCGCATCGCCACCGAGACCCGGCCGAACGCGGGGATGGCCTCGTCGCCGCCGTCCAGGGACAGCGACAGGTCGCGCGCCAGCGCGGGCGCCTCCCGGTCGGGCAGGCCGAACAGCTTCGCCGCCACCAGCGACGGCATCGGGTGCGCGAACTGCCTCATCAGGTCGGCCTGGCCGGTGACCACGAACGCGTCGACCAGGGAGTCCGCGACCGCCTCGCAGCGCTGCCGCAGCTCGAACTGGTCGACCGCGCCCAGCGCGTCGCTGATCGCGCCCGAGCGGCGGCGGTGCTCGTCGCCCTCGGCGAACATCACCGACGGCTGGTAGCCCACGTAGGGCATGAGCGGCCAGTCCGGCGGGATCCGGTCCCACTGGTTCCAGCGGCGCGAGTCCCGCGCGAACACCTGGTCGTTGGTCAGGACGTGGTGCACCTCCCGGTAGCCGATGACGTACCAGGCGGGGATGCCGCCCTCCAGCTCCACCGGCGCGACCGGGCCGTGCTCGCCGCGCAGCCGCCGGTACAGCTCGGCGGGCCGCTGCCGGAACAGCGGCCCGTGCAGCGCCACCACGGGCTTGGCGTGGGCCGGGCACCCCGGCGGCGCGGGCGTGCCGTGGGGCGTGGTCGGCGCGGTGCGGTCGGTCTGCTGGTTCACGGCGTGGGCTCCCTGGCGGAGGACAAGGCGAAGAGGTGGTTGACCAGCGCGACCAGCACCGCCTTGCCGGAGTCGCGCCGGCGCGCGTCGCAGTCGACCAGCGGCACGTGGTGCGGCAGGTCCAGCGCGTCGCGGAGCTGGTCGAGCGAGTGTCGTGGGTGGCCGAAGTTGTTGCGCGCCACGATGAACGGCGTGCCGTGGTGCTCCAGGCGGTCGATGGCGTACCACGAGTCGCGCACGCGCCGGGTGTCGACCAGGACCACCGCGCCCAGCGTGCCGCTGAACAGCCGGTCCCACAGGAACCAGAACCGCTCCTGGCCGGGCGCGCCGAACAGGTAGAGGACCAGCTCGTCGTCCAGCGTGATCCGGCCGAAGTCGAACGCGACGGTCGTGGTGGTCTTGGCCCGCACGGCGCTGGTGTCGTCCACGCCGGCGCCGGCCCCGGTCATGGTCTCCTCGGTGGACAGCGGCCTGATCTCGCTGACCGAGCGCACCATCGTCGTCTTGCCCACGCCGAAGCCGCCGACCACGACCACCTTCAGGCCGTGGCGGGCGGTCGCGCGCAGCGGAGCGGGGTCAGAGCTTCTGGAGTCCAAGGAGAATCCGCTTCAGCAGGTCCGGGGACGGCAGCGCGTCCGGTGCGGGACGGGGGCGGGGGTGGCGCGCGGTGACCACGCCGGCGTCGAGCAGGTCGCACAGCAGGATGCGCACGACGCCGACCGGGAGCCCCAGCTCGGCCGACAGCTCCACCACGGCGGTGGGGCGGCGGCAGGTCCGCAGGATGCGGACGTGCTCGGACTGCATCCCCGGCGACGGCTCGCTCTCGCTGACGATCAGCGTCACCAGGTCGATCGAGGGGCCCTGGACCCGGCTGCGCCCGCCGGTGATGGTGTAGAGGCGGTCCGGGTCCTCGTCGTGCAGCCGCGGGCTCATGCCGGCAGCCGGCCGTGCGGGTGGCGGCGCGGCGGCGCCGAGAGGTAGTCGCCGAGCTGCTCCACCAGCTCGACCATGTTGTGGCCGATGATGCCGGCGTCGGCGTCGTCCGCCGCGACCACGGCCAGGTGCGCGCCCTGGCCCGCCTCGACGATGAACAGCAGGCCGCCGTGGAACTCGGTCATCGACTGGCGCACGCCGCCGGTGCCGTCGCCGAACTCGACCGACGCGCCGTAGGCGAGGCTCTGCATCCCGCACGCGATGGCGGCGAGCTGGTCGGCCTGGTCCACCGAGAGGCCGCCGGTGCGGCAGAGCTTGAGCCCGTCCTTGGACAGCACCAGGGCGTGCCGGGAGCCGGGCGTCCGGTCGAGGAGGTTCTCCAGCAACCAGTCGAGGTCGCGGTCGGTGGTGTTCATCCGGGCGTTCGGGGCCGCGGTAGCGCCGTGCCCCTGCCTCCAATCTTCTCGGGTGTTCGGCGGGCCTGGTGGGACACCTCAGGACGGCCAGCGGGGGGCCTCGTCGGGTTCGGGCCCGGCCTCGGACCGCTCCCCCGCCGACCGCTCGTCGCGGGTCGCGTCGCCGTGGTCGGGCGGGCCGTGGTTCTCCGGCGGGTGGCCCTCGGGGCGGGCGTCGCGGTGGGGGCGGCCGGCGTTGCGGAACGCGCTGAACCGGACGGCCGCGTCCGGGTGCGGCCCGGCGCCCTCGGCCGGGCGGCGCGGCGCGGGCGAGGACGCGGAGCCCAGCGTGCTGCCCCGCCGGCGGCGCGGCAGGACGACCTCGTCCGGCTGGTCGGCGGGCTGCCACGCGGCCGGCCCGGCGGCGTCGGCGGCCTGCCGCGCGCCGGGTTCGGCGGGCCGCCACGTGCCGGTGTCCGCGGCCGGTTCGGCCTGCCCCGGTTCCACCTGCCACGGCTCGACCTGCCACGTGGCGGGCTCCGCGGGCTGCCACGCGGCCGGCTCGGCGCCCTGCTCCGCGGGGGGCTCGGCGACGTGCCACGTGGTCGGTTCGGCGGGCTGCCGGGCGGCGGGCACCCCCTGCTCGGGGACGGCGGGCGCGGGCGCCTCCGGCGCCCCGACCACCGGGAGGGCGGTCGGCGTGCCCGACGGGTCCGCCGAGCGCCGCCGCCCGCCGCTGGGCCGGGGTTCGGTGACCAGCGTGCGCGGGATCATCACCACCACGCCCGTGCCGCCCCGCGACGACGGGCGGAACGACACGGTCAGCCCGTGCTTGCGCGCCAGCCTGCCGACGACCGCCAGCCCCAGCCGGGTGCCCGACAGCTCGGTGAGGTCCAGCGCGCCGCCGGCGACGGTCCGCTCGGCGCGGCGCAGCGCCAGGTCGCCCATGACCAGGCCGCCGTCCTCGATCGTGACGACGACGCCCGCCTGCACCTCCTCCACGTAGACGTGCACCTGCTCGGAGGGCGGGGAGAAGCCGCACGCGTTGTCGATCAGCTCGGCGAGGGCGTGCATCACGCCCTCCGCCGCGTAGCCGACGATCGCGGCGGAGCTGGCGGAGTGCGTGCGCACCCGCTGGTAGGCGCTGACCCGGCCGACCGCGCCCCGCAGGATCGACTCCATGACGATCGGCTTGGTCCAGCGGCGGCCCGAGCGCGAGCCGGTGAGCACGGCGATGCTGTCGGCCAGCCGGCCCGCCTGCGCGGTGCTGTGGTCGAGTTCGAGCAGGTCGCCGAGCACCTCCTCGCCGTGCCGCTCCTCCATCTCGCGCAGGTCGGCCAGCATGGTGGTGGCCAGCGCCTGCATCCGGCCCGCGGCGTTGCCGCAGGCGGCCATCGCGGCGGCCCGGGCGCGCTCGCCGCGGCCGACCTCCTCGGCGAGGGTGCGCAGGACGTGGTCGTGGTCGGGGTTGGCGGGCCGGTCGACCTCGGCGAGCGCCGTCTCCGACGACGAGCCCGCGCGCAGCCGCTCCACGAGGGCGGGCACGAGGCGGTGGGCCAGGTCGGCGGACTCGCCGGCCAGCGCGTCGGCCCGCTCCCGGCAGCGCCGGGCGGCGTCGCGCTGCCACGCGGCGGCGGCCGCGGCGGCCACCAGCGCGACCGCGACGGCCGCGGCCCACCAGGCGACGGCGGTCGGCGCGCCCGGCGGCGCGGAGCGCACCGCCCAGGCGGCCGGGCCGCCCACGACGACCAGCGCGCTCACCGCGGCGACCGCGGCGGGCCACGCCGAGGGGCCCGCCGCCGGAACACTGGACGGGGTCTGTGCTGACATCAATCAGGTCCTCGCGGGCGATCGGGGAACGTGCGTGCGCGCTTTCCCGGCCGGTGTTGCGCACCATTCCCGATGACGGGGAACAAGCCCGTGCTGCCGGCCGTCCGGGGGCCTGGCCGGACGCTGATCGGCGGGACATCCGCTCCGGTGGCCGCACGGCGGGATTAGCCTGCCGACCACCGTTCGGGCTGTCAAGACTCGTCGGGAACGTTCACCCGTGCGTACACCGAACAGCGCAGCACTCCAGAGAAACCGCAGCTCAGAGCTTTAGGCGAGGTCGAATGGAAAACCGGCGAACCCCGTGGACGTGCTCTCGGTATAACCATTCATTCTTTCGTGGCACACGACGGCCTATTTCCGTCTTCGCCCACCGGACACCGATCACGTGAACCCGGTCAGCGAACGCGATCCGGTATTGCCCTCACCTGTTCGGAACAGCGCGGCCGGCCCGCCGGTGATCCCGGTCGGCCCCGATCCGCACCGGTCGGCCTCAGCCGCCGCAGCGCGCGCAGCTGTGCGGCCCCACCTGGCGGTCCAGGCCGCGCCAGCCCGAGGCGGACGCCCGCTCCCACAGCGCGCGCCACCGCCGCGGCGGGTCGGCGCAGTCGAAGGCCCGGCCGCAGCCGTCGCAGATCAGGAGCAGGGTCGTCGGGTCCGGGTGCCCGGGAATCGCGGTCACGGCGGGTGCATCGGCTTTCTCGACGGGCGCGGGTGGGGCAGGCGCCGGCCGCGCCCTTGCGGCCGACGCCTGGTCTTGCACCCGGGAATCCTCGTGGCGCTCGACGTCCAGCCTGGCCCGCAACCGCGCCGGCGAACCTTGCGATCAGCTTGCGATCGGCGCACGACCCGGCAGGGTGGTGGAGGAACGCCCCGGCCGGACGCGAGGATCGACGGGACATGGACTACTCCGTACTGCTCGTCGAGGACGACGCGCACATCAGGCAGGCGCTCGGCCTGGCGTTGGGCGACGAGGGTTTCGCCGTGTCCGACGCCGTCTCCGGCGAGGAGGCGCTGCGGCTGCTCGACCACGAGACCTTCGACGTGGTGCTGCTGGACCTCATGCTCCCCGGCGTCGACGGGCTGGCGGTCTGCCGCACGCTGCGCGACCGGGGCGACCTGCCGATCATCATCGTCACCGCCCGCACCGACACCGCCGACGTCATCGCGGGCCTGGAGGCCGGCGCCGACGACTACGTGACCAAACCGCTGGTGGCCGGCGAGCTGGCGGCCCGCATCCGGGCCCTGCTGCGGCGGCGCGGCGGCGGTCGCCAGGACGAGGTGCTGCGGTTCGGCGGCCTGGAGGTGCGCCCGGACGCCGGCACCGTCCACCGCGACGGCGCCGAGGTGCACCTGACCCGCACCGAGTTCCGGCTGCTGGTCGAGCTGGCCGGCGCGGGCGGCCGGATCGTCACCCGCGAGCAGCTGCTGCAGCGGGTCTGGGGCTACGACTACTTCGGCGACACGCGGCTGCTCGACGTGCACATCCGGCGGCTGCGGCGCAAGGTCGAGCCGGACCCGGACGACCCCACGCTGGTGCTGACGGTGCGGGGCGCGGGCTACCGGATCGACCCGGACCGGTGACGCCGTGCCGCGGCTGACGCTGCGCTGGCGGGTGGCGCTGACCCTGGGGCTGGGGTCGCTGCTGGTCACCAGCGCGCTGGCCATCACGATCTGGAACCTCACCTCCGGCTACATGCTGCGCCAGCGCGAGCAGAGCGGCGTGCGCCAGGCCGAGGTGAACGCGCGGCTGGTGGACGAGTCGCTGCGCAGCGGCTCGGACGGGCTCAACGAGCTGCTGACCGGCCTGACCACCGGCCCGGACACGACCGTGCTGCTGTTCCGGCCCGGCCAGGTGCTCACCAGCGGGCGGCAGGTGGACACCGCCGTGCTGCCCGGACCGCTGCTGGACCTGGGCCGCGACGGCGTGCCCGCGGCGCAGCGGATCATCGTCGACGGCATCCCGGTGCTGGCGGTGACGCTGCCGATCACCTCCGCCGACGGCGTCTACGTCGAACTCGCGCCGCTGATGCAGCTCGACCGCGCGTTCCGGTTCCTCAGCGGGGTGCTGATGGCCGGCACGGTGGTCAGCGGCCTGCTGGGCGTGGCGCTGGGGTCGTGGGCGGGCCGGCGCGCGCTGCGCCCGCTGACCGAGCTGACCAGCGCCGCGTCCCGGATCGCCGGCGGCGACCTGCGCGCCCGGCTGCCCACCCAGACCGACCCCGACCTGACCCCGCTGGCGACGACGTTCAACGCCACCGCGGACGCCCTGGAGCAGCGGGTGGTCAAGGACGCGCGGTTCGCCGGCGACGTCAGCCACGAGCTGCGCTCGCCGCTGACCACCATGGTCAACGCCGCGGCGGTGCTGCACCGGCGGCGCGCCGAGGTGCCTGGCACGGCGGGCAAGGCGCTGGAGCTGCTGACCTCCGAGGTGGACCGGTTCGCCCGCATGGTGGTCGACCTGCTGGAGATCAGCCGCACCGACCAGGAGGCGGACGACCCGACGCTGGAGCCCATCGACATGTCCGTGCTGGTCGCCAACGTCGTCGCCGCGCGGCCGGGCAGGCCCGTCGCGGTGGAGGCCGACCCGGCCGCGCACGTGCTGGGCGACCGGCGGCGGCTGGACCGGGTCGTGGCCAACCTGCTGGACAACGCCGAGCGCCACGCCGGCGGCGCGGTGCGGGTCGCGGTGACCGCCGTGGGCGACGTGGTCCGGCTGGAGGTGGACGACGCCGGTCCGGGCGTGCCCCCCGAGCTGCGGGACCGGATCTTCGACCGGTTCCACCGCGGCGCGCGGGCGGGCAGCCGGGGCGGGGACACCGGCAGCGGCCTGGGGCTGGCGCTGGTCGCGCAGCACGTGCAGCGGCACGGCGGGACCGTGTGGGTGCAGGAGCGGCCCGGCGGCGGCGCGCGGTTCGTCGTCGAACTCCCGGAGACCCCCCGATGAGGGCGGCGGTCGCGCTCGCCGGGGTGGCGCTGGCGGCCGGCCTCGGCCTGGCCGGCTGCGGGGTCACCGCCCAGGACGAGCCGCAGCCGCTGGTGACCTCCACGGCGGGCCCGGCGTCCACCCCGACGCTCACCCAGCGGCCCGACCCGCGCTCGTCGCCCTCCCCCACCCCGTCGACGCCCACCGCCACGCCGACGACACCGACCCCCACCCCCGAGCCGACACCCGGGCCGACACCCTGGCAGGCAACCGGCACGGCACCCGCGGCGACGCCCGAAGGGGCTCCCGCAGCGGCCCCCGCACCGGCCTCCGCGCCGGCCCCCGCAGCGGCACCCGCACCGGCCCCCGCCGCCGCGTCGGCGCCCGCACCGGTCCCGGCCGCCGGCGGCGCGCCGGCCGGGCCGCGGCCCTGAAGGGCCGATCGTCAGCTACTCGTCAGGTCCACCACCAGGCACTTCCCGGAGGATGGAGCCGATCCCCCGCACCCCGGAAAGGAGCAGACGTGCACCCTGACGACTACCCGGGCGACCTGCTGTGCAGGCAGGTCGTCGTCCGGCTCGCCGCCGAGTTCAGCGGAACGCTGTCGCGCAAGGTCGTGGCCGACACGGTGTTCGCGGCGCGGCGCGACCTGGACGGCCAGGTCGTGCCCGAGGCGCTGGGCGAGATGCTGCACCGCCTGGCCCACCACCGGCTGGGCGGCCTGTGCGTGCCGACGCGGACCGCATGACCGCGGCGCACGGCACGTCGACCTGCGCCCGCGCCATGCCCGCGGGCGCGGAGGTCGTGTTCGACATCGTCACGGACCTGGACAACCTGTCCTCCTGGCTGCCGCCCGGCGTGGAGGTCGAGCGGTACGGGCCCGACCTGCTGCGGCTGTGGACCCACCGCGACGAGGTGGTGGAGCGGCGGATCGCGATCGACTGGGAGCACCTGCGCGTGACGTGGGCCAGCGAGGCGACGCCGACCTACGCGGGCCGGCTGCGGGTCCTGCGCATCGCGCCGCACCGCAGCGCGGTGGACCTGCGCCTCACCGGCCCCGAGGGCCTGCCGCGCCACCGGCTCGACGAGTGGGCCGACCGGGCGCTGACCGCGCTGGCCGCCCTGGCCGGCGCCGAGCCGCGCGACGTCGCGTGGCCCGCGGGCGCCGCGACCGTCCACTGACGACGCACCGGCTCACCGGAACCCCTTGTCACCCGCGGTGTTCCCGGTCTCACGCCGCGTGCGGGCCGGGCCGCCGCCCAGCGGGGCGGCGTAGGCTCGCCACTCGTGAGCGAGACTGCGCAGGACGCGGAGACCGGCGGCAACCCGGAGCACGGCCGGGGCGGCACGTACTCGGTCAAGGGCAAGGAGTACACCCGCGACACCAACTACATCACCACCCGGATCACCGCCGACGGCCGTGACGGGTTCCCCGTCGAACCCGGGCGCTACCGGTTGATCGCGGCCCGCGCGTGCCCGTGGGCCAACCGCGCCATCATCGTCCGCCGCCTGCTCGGCCTGGAGGACGCGCTCCCGATGGGCCTGGTCGGGCCCACGCACGACGCCCGCTCGTGGACCTTCGACCTCGACCCCGGCGGGCGCGACCCGGTGCTGGGCATCGAACGCCTCCAGGAAGCCTACTTCCGGCGCGAGCCGGGCTACCCGCGCGGGATCACGGTGCCGGCCATCGTGGACACGACGACCGGCGCGGTGGTGACCAACGACTTCCCGCGGATCACGCTCGACCTGTCCACGCAGTGGCGCGCGCACCACCGCGAGGGCGCGCCCGACCTGCTGCCCGCCGAGCACCGCGAGGAGATCGACGCCGTCAACCGGCGGGTCTTCACCGAGGTCAACAACGGCGTGTACCGGTGCGGTTTCGCGGGCAGCCAGGAAGCCTACGACTCCGCCTACGAGCGGCTGTGGACCGCCCTGGACTGGCTGGAGGAACGGCTGGCCGACCGGCGGTACCTGGTCGGCGACACGATCACCGAGGCCGACGTGCGGCTGTTCACCACCCTCGTCCGCTTCGACCCGGTCTACCACGGGCACTTCAAGTGCAACCGCCAGAAGCTGGCCGAGCTGCCCAACCTGTGGGGCTACGCCCGGGACCTGTTCCAGACGCCCGGCTTCGGCGACACCGTGGACTTCGACCAGATCAAGCGGCACTACTACGTCGTGCACGGCGACATCAACCCCAACGGCATCGTCCCCGTCGGACCGGACCTGTCCGGGTGGGTCACCCCGCACGGGCGGGAGGCGCTCGGCGGCCGGCCGTTCGGCGAGGGCGCCCCGCCCGCGCCGGTCGACCCGCGCGAGCGGGTGGACCCGGCGCACACCCCGCTGCGCTGACGGGCCGCGGTCGAGGGGTCGCCGGCCGGCGGGCCGCCCGGCCGTCCGTCCGGTGTGGACGGACCGGCTAGCGGTCGTCCTCGGCGTCCTGGACCGACCGACCCGCGCGCAGCGAGCCGGGGTGGGCCTTGGCGGTCGGGTCGCGGCGGGTCTTGACCAGGCTGGCCACCGTCACCAGGGCCAGGATGCCGATGATCACGCCCAGGCTGACCGGGGTGGCGATCTCGGGCACGCTCGGCGAGAGGTCGACGTGCGCCCAGTGCAGGATCAGCTTCACCCCGATGAACGCCAGGATCACCGCGAGACCGGTCGACAGGTACACCAGCCGGTCGAGCAGTCCCTTCACCAGGAAGAACAGCGCGCGCAGGCCGAGCAGCGCGAACGCGTTGGCGGTGAACACGATGAACGGCTCCTCGGTCACGCCGAAGACCGCGGGGATGGAGTCCAGCGCGAACAGCAGGTCGATGCCGCCGATCGCGACGAGCACCACGACCAGCGGGGTGGCCAGGCGCCGGCCGTCCACCCTGGTCGTGAGCCGGCCGCCGTCGTACTCGGTGGACAGCGGCAGCAGGCGGCGCGCGGTGCGCACCACCGCGTTGTTCTCCACGTCCGGGTCCTCGTTGCGGTGCCGGAAGAGCTGGACGGCCGTGTAGATCAGCAGCAGGCCGAAGACCAGGAACATGAAGGAGAACAGCGACAGCAGCGTCGCGCCGAGCGCGATGAACACCGCCCGCATGAGCAGGGCGAGCACGATGCCGAAGGTCAGCACCTTGTGCTGGTGCTCCTCGGGCACCGCGAACGTGGTCATGATGATCACGAACACGAACAGGTTGTCGACCGAGAGGCTCTTCTCGACGATGTAGCCGGCGAAGTACTCGGTGCCGAACCCGCCGCCGTGGGCGAGCGTGAGCCACACCCCGAAGCCGACCGCGACCAGGATGTAGAACACCGACCACGCGGTGGCCTCGCCGAACCCGACCCGGTGCGGGCGCAGCGCGGCGACCACCAGGTCGATCGCGAGCAGCAACAGGATCAGGCCGACGGTGACCGCCCAGGTGAGGGTGTCGATCTCCAGCACCGGTGACCTCGCTTCCCGCAGGCTTGCGGGGGTCGGGGGTGCCGCAGGCCGTGGCCCGCACGGTAACCCATGCGCAGGCTTGACGCATAACGGCATACCGGACAGAACCGACGCGGGCGGCGGAGCGCCGGCCCGCGGGGATCCGGTCGGAACGGCGGGGTCGGCCCCGCAGGATCCGCACGGGGCGCTCGGGCGGGCCGTCCTGCGCGTCGTCGGCGATGCTGGCGGCGATGACCCGGTCCGGCGCGCCCATCCCGTGCACCGCGCGCCCCAGGGCGCTGCGGACCGGGGCGATGTCCGCGCGGGAGTGCACGACGAAGAACCCGCTGCCGTTCGCGCCGGGGCCCTCGCCCGTCGCCACGGTGCCGCGCGGGCAGGTCTCCGCCCCGCTCCGACCCGCTCCGACCCGCTCCGAGCACCGCCGCGGCCGCCCGCGCCGGTGGCCGGGCGGCCGGTCAGACGCTGCGCAGCACCGAGACGACCACGCCCAGCACGACCGCCCGGTCACCGTCGATCACGTCGTAGTCGGGGTTGCGCGGCTCCAGGCGGACGTGGCCGTCGCTGCGCCGGTACACCTTGACGGTGGCCTCGCCGTCGATCACGGCGGCGACGACCTGGCCGGAGCGGGCCTCGTGCTGCCGCCGCACCACGACGATGTCGCCGTCGCGGATCGCGGCGTCGACCATCGAGTCGCCGCGCACCCGCAGCCCGAAGACCTCACCGCGCCCGACGAGGTCGCGGGGCAGCGTCAGCACGTCGTCCACGTGCTCCTCGGCCGCGATGGGGCTGCCCGCGGCGATGTGGCCGACCACCGGCACGCGGACCGAGTCGCCCGCGGGTTCGGCGCGTTGCCCGCCCAGGAACAGCCGCACGTCGATCGGCCGCGACAGCGACCCGCCGCGCCGCAGGAAGCCCTTCTCCTCCAGGCTCGCCAGGTGCCTGGCCACCGAGGACGTCGACCGCAGGCCGACCGCGTCGCCGATCTCCCGCGTGCCCGGCGCGTACCCGTGCTCGACCACCCAGTCCCGGATCGCGGCCAGGATCCGCTGCTGGCGCGGCGGCAGCGCCGAGGTGTCCAGGTGCTCGAACGCGTCGAGGTCGTCGTAGGCGGTCACCCGCGGGATGATAGGGGTCGGCGCCCCGGTGGCCGCGGACCGGGCGGTCAGTCGAGCGCGTCGTCCAGCATCCCGGGCCCGAACACCTCGTAGCGGATGCGCGCGGCCGGCACGCCGCGCCGCAGCAGGCCCGCCCGGACGTGCCGCATGAACGGCACCGGGCCGCACAGGTGGGCCGTCGCGCCGGGGGGCAGCGGGATGGCGTCCACGTCGACCAGGCCGCCGCCCGGACCGCGCTCGTACCAGGTGCGCTGCTCGACGTGGGTCAGCGCGGACGCGAGCTGGTCGACCTCCACCCGCAGCGGGTGCCGCTCGGGCGAGCGCTCGCCGTGCACGAGCACCACGTGGCGGGTGGGCTGGGTGCGGGCGAGGTGGTCGAGCATCGACACCATGGGGGTGATCCCGATGCCCGCGCTGACCAGCAGCACCGGCGACGTGCCCGGTTCGAGGGTGTGCTCCCCGGCGGGCGGCCCCACCAGCAGGACGTGGTCGGGGTGCACGTGGTCGTGCAGGTGGCCGGACACCGCGCCGTCCGGCGCGCCGCCGACCCCGCGCACGCGCCGCACGGTGATCCGCAGCGCGTCGCCCCCCGGGGCCTGGGACAGCGAGTACTGGCGGGGCTGGCGGTGGCCGCCGGGCAGGTCCACCGCGACGGAGACGTACTGGCCGGGCGTGAAGTCCGGCACCGCGCCGCCGTCGTCGGGCACCAGGGTGAACGACACGGCGTCGACCGCCTCGTCCCGCCGCTTGGCGACCCGCCAGCGCCGCCACAGCGCGCCGGGGTCGATCCCGCCGCGCCGGTACAGGCGGGCCTCGGCGTCGACCAGCCGGCGGGCGAGCAGCTGGTAGACCTCGTCCCAGGCCGCGGCGACCCGCGGGGTCACCGCGTCGCCGAGGACCGCCGCGACCGCGCCCAGCAGGTGCCGGCCGACGACCGGGTACTGCTCGGGCCGGATGCCCAGCGACACGTGCTTGTGGGCGATGCGCTCGGCGACGGCGTCGAACGGCGCGGCGCCGGGCCCCGCGGCGTCGCGGTCGACCAGGTGCCCGGCGAACGCGACGACGGCCGAGGCCAGGGCGACCCGCTGCTGCCCACCGGCCTGGTTGCCCTCGTTGAACAGGTCCAGCAGCTCGGGGTGGGCGGCGAACAGGGACGGGTAGAACGCGCTGGTGATCTCGACGGCGTGGTCGCGCACGGCGGGCAGCGTCGCGCGCACCACCTCGGCTGAGGCAGCGGACAGCATGGGTGTGCTCCTGCGGTGGAAGGGTCGGGCGACCGGCGCGGCGGGTCCGGCGACGGGGAGGGCCGGGCTTCGCGCGACGCCGTCGGCGCGCGGCTGCCGGTGGTCGGTCCACCCCGCGGGGACCACTCTGCGCCGGTTCCGCGGGCCCGTGCAGAGATCAACGTCGTGCTCGCGACGGGACCTTCTCCCCTGGCCGGCCCCGCGGTGACGCGGCCGGCCCGCGGGCGGCGCGGCCGGCCGCGTCACGGGAGGGTGAAGTGCGCGCGCAGCTCGTAGCGGGTGTCGGTGAGGCGGCGCAGCGTGGCGGTGCGGACCAGGCCCTGGCCGGCGCACTCGACCGACCCGCCGACCGGCACGGGCGGGCACTGGGGAGTGGACTGGATGGGCGCCATCGCGTCGAGGCTGACCGCCCCGCCGGCGAGCATCACCAGACCGAGCAGCTGGGCCCCGACGACCTGCTCCTCCTCGGTGTCGAACTCCTCGACCAGCAGGCCGTCGCGGTCGAGCGGGAAGTCCCACAGCAACGACCGCACCCGTTGCGTCGAGGTGCCCCGGCGGCCCTTCACCTCCCGCTCCGCGTAGCCGACGGTGGCCCAGCCGTAGCGGCCCGCGTCGTCGCGCAGCAGGCAGCGGTAGCCGGACGACTTCGGCTCCGCGCAGCTCGCGGTCACCTTCGCGGAGGTGGTCAAGCCGATCTCGGCGGCGGTCGACCGCTCCGCCTCCTCCCGGGTGGGGATCGGGGTGCGCAGCAGCAGCCAGAGCCCCGTGCCGATCACCACCAGGACGACGACAGCCACCAACCACCGGGGCAAGGAACGCAACCTGGCGAGCACGGCGGGAACGCTAGCGCCCGCGACCACCCGCCGGAGGCGGTTCACGCCCGTCTCGGAGCACCGCTCAGGTTCGCTCCGGGGCCTCGTGGCGCCGGCCGATGTCGTGCAGGTCGCGCCCGCGCGTCTCGCCCGACCACAGGAACGCGACCACCGTACACACCAGCGTGGCGCACAGGAACAGGGCGACCGGGAGCGTGGACGGGAACCGCTGCAGCAGCGCCACTCCGATGATCGGCGCGAGCGAGCCGCCGACGACGGTGGCCGACTGGTAGCCCAGCGACGCGCCCGTGTAGCGCACCTCGCTGGGGAACAGCTCGGCGAAGAACGCGGACTGCCCGCCGGTCAGCAGCCCGTGCAGGGTCAGCCCGACGACCACCGCGGCGGTCACCGCGGCGAACCGGCCGGTGTCCACCAGCGGCAGCCCGACCAGCGCCCACACCGCGACCAGCACCGCCAGCGCGATGCTGCACGGACGCCGCCCGAACCGGTCGGCGAGCATCCCGCCCACCGGTATCGCGACCACCTGGAAGACCGACGCGATGGTGACGGCCGACAGCACGGCGCCCTTGGGCAGGTGCACGACCTGCGTCAGGTAGGGGATCAGGAAGATGCTGAACGTGTAGTAGGTCGCCTTCTCCCCCACGTTCGCCAGCGCCGCGATGAGCACCGGCTCGCGGTGGTGGCGCAGCACGGTCGCGATCGGCGCGCGGGCAGGCCCGGCCGCCGACGACTCGCGGGCGGCCAGGAACACCGGCGATTCCTCCACCGCGTGCCGCAACCAGATCCCGATGACCACGAGCACCGCCGAGAGCAGGAACGGGACGCGCCAGCCCCACGCCAGGAACTCGGCGTCGGTGACGCCGAGCCCGAGCAGCGCGAGCACCCCGGTGGCGGTCATGTTGCCCAGCGGGCCGCCGGTCTGCGGCCAGCTGCTCCAGAACCCGCGCCGCGCCGCCGAACCGTGCTCGGCCACCAGCAGCACCGCGCCGCCCCACTCGCCGCCCAGCGCGAGCCCCTGCACCAGCCGCAGCAGCGTCAGCAGGACCGGCGCGGCGACGCCGATGGTGGCGTAGGACGGGATCAGGCCGATCGCGACCGTCGCGCCGCCCATCAGGACCAGGCTCAGCGACAGCGTCCGGCGACGGCCGAGCCGGTCGCCGAGGTGGCCGAACAGCACGCCGCCCAGTGGCCGGGCCAGGAAGCCCACGGCGTAGGTCACCAGCGCCGCCAGCACCCCCGTGAGCGGGTCGCCGACGGGGAAGAACACCTTGTCGAACACCAGCGCGGCGGCCGTGCCGTAGAGGAAGAAGTCGTAGTTCTTTTCCGGGAATCCTCCCACCTGGCGAGCTTCCGCGGAATACCTCCTCTGACCTGCTAGTTTGGGCTTGTTACGTCTGGTTGCGTCTGGACCAGTCCGGACGTCTGACGGCCTGGTGACGGCCTGGAAGATGATCACGGTAGCGCTCCCGGTCCACAGTAGAGTGTGGACGGGGGCGCTGTTGTTCGTCGGAGTGCCTGCCCGGAACACGGGGGCCAGGCGGGCCGGGGCGAGGAACACGGGGGCCAGTTCGGTGCGGGGTGTGGGGGCCGGTAAGGGCAGCGGTGCCGGTTCCAGTGCGGGCGTGAGGGGTGTGGCGGCCTGGTGGGTGTGCCGGCGGCTGAGGTGGGCGACGGCCTGGTTCTCCAGCTCGTAGCGCCCCCAGAGTGCGAGCTGGCCGGGGCTGCTGGTCCTGGTGCCGCGCATTGCCGCCTCCCTCTGCCGCCTGCCGGCGACGATCCGGTGATCCCGGGGGCCGGTCGCCCCCGTTCCCTTGGCCCTGGCCGCAGTTAGCATCGGGACGGCGGTGTCAAGGGTGGCCGTAGGCCATCGGCGAAGCCGACGCGCAGCGCCCTTGATGCCGTCGGCCCGGTGTTAAAGGATTTGGGACCCTCAGGGGAACGGGCCACCGACCAAGCTGCACGTCCAACCGCGACCGGCGCCCGTGTCCGGGCTTGTGCAGTGGTGCCATCCGGTGTGGCCGGGCGGGTGAGTCGGCGGAAGCGGCGCAGGGTGACCACGCTGGGAACACGCTCATGGTCCGGCGTTTGGGTCTTGGCGTCGTGGTCCTGGCCCTGGTTGCCGATGGGGGCTCGGCAGGGCTCGGCCGCCGGCTGGGCGCGCCGCCTTCCCGGCCACGTGCACCGGCTCCCGCGCGCGGCCGGCGGGCGGAGCGGAGCGGGAGTCCGACGGACCGCGATGCGGAGAGCCGGTGCAACGCGAGCCCGCTGGAACCCGCGCGCCGCCGCAGGCGGCGCGCCTTGATCCCATAAAGCGGAATTCGTCAGTGCACGATGCGACCGTGGACGCGTGACGGGATCAGCGGGACGGCAGGGAGGCGCGGAAGGCGGCCAGTTCCTCTTCGAGCGGCTTGGCTGCGGGATCACCCGGTAGGAGTTCGCGCAGCTTCTCCGACAGCTCGTCGGCCAGCATCGCCAGGTGCGTGACGGACCTGCGGTCGGCGTTGAACGCCTCGTGTGCCCAACTCGCCGATGCCTCGACGTCGCCGGACTCCAGCGCGGAGACGGCCAGGGTCAAGCGGGCCTCGCTGGCGCGCATCGGACTGCGTTCGGTGCCGTCGGGCTTCCTCGACAGCTTCAGCACCTCGTGCGCGTGCTCGGAGGCCCGGTCGTTGTCCCCCACCAAGCGGTAGCAGTCCATCGCGTAGAAGTCCCACTTGGTCGGGTCGATCACGAAGTGGTTCTCGGGACGCAACGGGTGCTGATGCTGACCCAGGAGCCGGTACCCCTCGTCCAGGATCTTCTCCACTTCGGCGCGGTTGCCCATCCGGGCTTGCGCCTTGGCGGCCTGCGCGGAGAGCTGGACGACCACCGAAGAGTTGGGGGCCGCGTTGCTGCCGGCCTCGGTGTACTCGGCGACCGAGCGCAAGCGGTCCTGGGTCAGGGCGAACCACGCGCTCATCTCGAAGGACCAGGCGACGATCTCCCCGTGTCCCGACTCGCGCCCGAGCTGGTACGCGGCGGTGCGTGCGCTCTCGGCGTGCCTCGGCAGCCCCAGGTCGTAGTCGACGCACCCGATCAACAGGGTGAGCCAACCGGCGTTGACCATGAGTTCGCGGTGTTCGCGCAATGTTGTCGGGCCGTTCAGGAGCTGGCCAACGTATTCGAGCTGCATTTGCGCGTCCCGCCGCAGGTCGTCGGCATTTCGCCAGGCGTATTCGCAGCACAGCTCCTCGGTGATCACGGAGAGCTGGTCGATCGTCTCGTGACCCACGTCGGTGCGGTGGATCTGCCGCATCAGGTCGCTGATCGCCCAGGGTGCCTTCTCCACCGGCGCCCCACCGCTGCCGCTCGGACTGCTCGCCAGGTGGGCTTTGATCAGCGTTCCCCTGGCCTGCAAGAGCTGGTCCAGGCGCGCCACCGTGGCTTCGTCTGGCACGAACCGGCCGCTCTCCGCCCGGCTGACCTGGCTCTGACTCCAGGCGGCGGCCTTCGCCAGCTCGGCCTGGCTGAGCCTCGCTGCCATGCGGAGGCGGCGTAGGGCGTCACCGAACGTCTCCACCGCTCACCTACCTTTGGATCATGCGTATGCGCATGTCATGCGCGCATCGCGCATATCGTGTCCCTCACCCACCCTAGCGCCGATAGTTCAGATGGCGGGTCATCCGACCTGCCGTCGCTATCCATGGGAGGTGGGATGGGAATGGACGTGGTCGTGCGCCCCCGGTTCGGGGACTCGGCGAAGGTCTCGGTGGACGATGCCGACCGGCCGCAGCTCGTTGTCGACGTCGGCAGCGGTTCCCTGGTGATCGGACTTGACGACGAGCCGGGGAGCGTCGAGTTGGCGGCCTGCTTCGCGGACGCCCTGGCGGATGCCGCGCTGGCCTTCGCCGCGCGCTGTCGAGAGCACATGGGAGGCAAGGCCGCGTCTGCGGGCTGAGCGCATGTCCGGGCAAGGGGCTCACCGACGATCGGGGGAAGTTGTGCGCGAGGTGCCGACAGCCGGCCCATCCGAGCTGACCGACGAGCAGTGGCGCGAAGTGGCGGACGGTGTCGAACGACTCGCTCGGCGGGTAGAGGAGTTGGCTACCCGGTTGGACCTGGTCGAGAGCCGTCTACCTGGTCCAGGCGTCGTTCAACAGCGGTCAGCCGGTCCGACAGGTGGTCAACGGTCCGTTCGAGCTGGTGGAGCATCGTGATCACCTGGCTTCCGGACGCCGGCACCTCACCGGCCTCCGGCTTCCTCAGGACGAACACCCCCTTGCCCTGCCGTGCGACGACCAAGCCCTCCTTCGCGAGCAACTTGATGGACTCGCGGACCGTCATCACGGCGATGCCGTGGGACTCGGCGAGTTCGTTCATCGTCGGGAGCTGATCGCCCGGCTCGTACTTGCCCGCGTCGATCGCTCGGCGCAGCGCGTCCGCGAGCTGCTGGTAGGCGGGGCGGCCGTCCGCGGCCTCGGTGTCCATGAAGGGCAACTGTAACGGCAGACCTAGGTGATCTGTAGATCACCTGATCGGAGTACGAAAAACCCCACAGTCCTACAGGTCATACAGCTAATATGGATGACATGGCCCTGGGATTGGGCCGACCCCCACAACGCATGAGGTGCAAAAGATGGCTATTCCTGCTGGTCACAGGTTTCCGATCACGTTCGATGAGCTGTTCCCGATGGGGTTCTACGTGTTGAGCGTGGACCGGGCGTCGGAGTACTCGGAGGGGAAGGCCCCTCGTCCGGCGGTGGACAAGGTGTCGGGTCGTCCGGTGTGGACGGTGCAGGGGACGGACCCGTCGGGGAAGGGGCAGAAGTCGGCGGTCACGGTGAAGATCGCGGCGGACGTGCAGCCGGTGCCGCCGGAGGTCGCGCCGGGCACGCCGTTCCGGCCGGTGGTGTTCCTGGGGTTGAAGGTGACGCCGTATGTGCGGGACGGGTGGATCGCCTACACGGTCTGGGCTGAGGAGATGTTGTCACCGGACCAGGCGAAGCGGTCGACGCGGGCTCCGTCCAGGTCCGACGGTGGGGCCGCTTCGTCGTCGTCGGCTGCGGCGTAGGGGGTGGCGTGGTGTCGATGGTGCGTGCCGTGTTCGTTCCGGCCCGGAACTTCGCTGTGGACATCGTCCGGTGGTCGGGTTCGGAGTCCCTTGCCCTGAGGGTCAACCTCGGGGGTGAGCAGTTGGTGATCGGTCCGCCCGATGGTGAGGACGGGGCGGCGGTGATGGCGGCTTTCCTGGCCGTGCTCGCCGAGACGTGCGGGCTGTTGGAGGCGGAGTTGGCCCCGTCGTCCGGTCGCCACTCCCACCGGTGGCCGGGTGGCGCGGCGGTGGACCGGGGTGAGGGCCTGGGTGAGTCGGGGGTGGGGAGGTTGCCCGGATGAGCGCGCGTCTGGGTGAGTTGGACGTGTCGTCGGTGATGGGCGCCCGGTTGGGTCGCGGGCCGGGTGTGCCGGCGGGGTACCTGCCGGAGATCCTGCGGGCGGTGCTGCTGGTGTTCCTGTGGGCTCCGGGTCGTGAGTTGCCGTTGGCGGAGCTGGCGGGCAAGTCGTCGTGCAGTCCTTCGGCGGTGCGGATGGTGTGCCGGGACCTGGCGGCGGCGGGGCTGCTGGCCGTGCGGTCGGAGCCCATGTCGCGGACGGGCGCGGCGGTTCGCAACCTCTACCGGTTGAAGCCTGCTGCGGTGCGGTTGTTCCGCCCGTTGTTGGAGGTGGGGTCGTGACCGGCGCCAGTCACAGGATCGTCGGCGGGGTGGATGTGTCGTCGGTGATGGGCGCCCGGTTGGGTCGCGGGCCGGGTGTGCCGGCGGGGTACCGACCGGAGGCGTTGCGGTCGGTGGTGCTGGTGTTGCTGCGGGACTCGGACGGGCGGGTCGTGTTGGTCGACTTGCCCCGGAAGGCCGGTTGTGGGGAGCAGGCGGCCCGGTCGGTGTGCGGGGACTTGGCGGCGGTGGGGCACGTGACGGTCGGGACGGAGCTGGTCCACCGTTGGGCGCGTTCGGTGCGTCGCAAGGTCTACCGGCTCACGCCGGAGGGCAGGGAGTTCTACCGGCCGATGCTGGCGGTTGATCCGGACCCCGAACCGCGGGATGCGCTGGGCGGGTTGGACGTGTCGGCGGTGGTGGGTGCCCGGTTCGAGACGGGGTTGGACCCGACGGGCAGGGGTTCCTACAGCCGGTGGGCGCTGGGGGCCATCGTGATGGTGTTCCTGCGGTCGCGGCACGGGACTGAGCTGGTGGTCAAGACGGTGGGGCAGTTGGCGGGCCTGAACCAGGCGACTGCGCGGATGGTGTGCCGGGATCTGCGGGCGGCGGGGCATCTGGGTGTGCGTTTGGAGAACAAAGGCGGCCACTGCGTCACGTGGTACCGGTTGACACCGGAGGGCGCGTGGTTCTACCGGTCGTTGCCGGAGGTGTGGCGGTGAACGCCTCGGCGGGGAAGGTCATCGGCGGGGTGGACCTGTCGTGGGTGATGGGTGCGCGGTTCCGGGTGGGCCTGGACCCTGGCAACGGCAGCTACGGAGCGGCGTCGTTCGCGGCGGTGGTGTCGGCGTTCCTGCGGGTTCCGGATCGGGAGCTGAGCGTCGCGGAGGCGGCTCGGCGGGCGCGGGTGGCCTCGGAGACGGTGCGGAAGGTGTGCCGGGACCTGGTCGCGGTCGGGCACATGGGCAACCGGATCGCGGGGGTCAATGCCGCCGGTGTCGCCTTGGCCAACGGCTACCGGTTGACGCCCAGGGGCGTGCGCTTCTACCGGGGGCTGTTGGAGGCGCAGGGATGAGCGGCGAGGCGGCGAGGTCCATCGGCGGGGTGGACCTGTCGGGGGTCATGGGTGCCTGGCAGCGTGGTTCGCGGCGCTGGGTCGGCTACACCTCGTCGGTGTTGTCGTTGGTGGCGTTGGAACTGCTGCGCGTTCCCGGGACGGCACGGACTGTTCCCGGCATTGCTCGGGCGGTGCGGTTCTCGCATTCCACGGTGCGCCTGGTCGTGTTGGACCTGGTCGCGGTCGGGCACTTGGACGTCGAGGTCGCCTCGGTCGCTGTGAACGGTGCGGCGTGCGGGAAGCGCTACCGGTTGTCGGCCAAGGGACTGCACGTGTACCGGTGGGCCTTGCGGGGTGCGTTGTGAGCGGGGCGTCCGGTCCGGAGCGGGTGCGGACCTCGTGGGCGGATGCCGCCGGTGTCTCGACGTTGCAAGCGGCTGACGAGGTACTGGCGCATCTGTCGCCGAAGCCGGGTGCCGATCCAGTGCAGTGGCGGATGTTCCACCTGCGGGCGGCGAAGGTCTACGAGCGGGTCGCCAAGGTCGACCGGGCGCACCACTACGAAGCACTGGCCTGCGCGCAGGTCGAGCGGAACCGGGCGGAGCGGGTCACCCGACAACCCGGACAGGACACGAATGGGGGTGGCATCCCGCAAATCTGACGACTGACAACCGAAGTACGACACGCGGCCGTGTGGTTGGGCCGTGGTGGCGATGGCGCGCGCCTTCGTATGGCGTGGGTGACAACTGAACAGTCTTGTGGCCGGTGGGTGTGATCACCGGGAACAGTCCAGAGTCTTGGCGGGCCTTGAGCTGTTCCCGGCGACACACCGACTGGCGTCTCCTGCACTTTCGTTGACACACAAGGGATTCCAGTCATGTCAAGGGTATCTGTGCGCAGGGGTGGGGCGTCAAGTCGCCGCACCGCCCCGTCGGTGTGGAAGCTGTCCAACGGCACCCGGTGCCGGCGGTGCCGACGGTTCGGGGTGTACGCGCCCGGACAGCTCGTGTGCTGCTCGTGCCTGGGTTGGCTGCCGCTGATCTACACGGTGGTGGTCCTGCTCGGCGGCCTGGTGCTCGTCGCCGAACCGCTCATCAGCGGGGGTGCGGTCTGATGGCGCAGTGGGTTGATCCGGCTCCGTTCGAGGGTGCGCGGCCTCGGGTGCCGTGGTGGATGCTCGTGCCGGGCAAGCTGCGCTGGTTGGCGCTGCTCCTGGTGGTGTTGTGGCTGGTGCCGGTCGGCTTCGTGCGCCTGGCGCTGGTCGTGGTCCGGTACCCGGTGGTGACGCTGGTCCCGACGGCGGCGGCCTGGTGCTGGTTGCGGTTCGGCCCGTGGCCGCTGGTCCTGGCGCTACTGGCCGTGGCGGCGGGCCTGCTGATCTGGTGGGGCCTGGATCGGGGCTCGTTCGTGCGGCACACCTGGTTGCGGGTGGTGACGGAGTGGCGGCGGGCGACGGTCTATGTGCCGCGTTGGCGGACGACGATGCGCCTGGCGGAGCTGGCCAAGGACAGTCGCGGGCGGGAGTACCGGCCGGTGCTGCGGCGGGTGAGGTCGGACGGGTGGCGGGACCGGGTCCGCGTGCGGATGGTGCCCGCGCAGTCGCCGGAAGCCTGGGAACTGCGGCGGGACGGGCTGGCCCACTCCTTCGGGGCTCGGTCGTGCCGGGTGCGGGTGCTGCGTCCGCGTCTGGTCGAACTGGATTTCGTGCACTCCGATCCGTTGGCGCGGCCGGTGCCGGTTCCGGCCCTGTCCCGGGACACGGAGGTTGATTTCAAGCGCGTGGTGGTCGGGCGGACGGAGGCGGGGCGGCCGTGGCGGCTGCGGTTGCTCGGCTCGCAGGTGCTCGTGGTGGGGGTGCCTGGTGCCGGTAAGGGCTCGGTGTTGTGGTCGCTGGTGTGGCAGCTCGCGCCGGCTGTCCGGACTGGGCTGGTGCGCCTGGTGGGTATCGACCCGAAGGGTGGGATGGAGCTGGGGCAGTGCCCGGATGCGTTCGACCGGGTCGTGTACGACAACGGGCCGGATGCCGTCGCCCTGCTGGAAGAGGTCGCCGCTGAGGTCAAGGAGCGGGCTTCCCGGTATCGGGGTGTGCGGCGGTTGTGGGCTCGGTCGGCCGGTGAGCCGTTCACCGTGCTGGTGGTGGACGAGCTGGCGGACCTGATCGCCTACCAGCCGGACAAGGGGCTGCGGGAGCGGGCGGCGCGGGCGATCCAGACGATCACCTCGCAGGGGCGTGCGCCCGGCTACGCGGTGGTGGGCCTGGTCCAGGACCCGCGCAAGGAGGTCGTGTCGTTCCGGCACCTGTTCACCACCCGCGTGGCGCTGCGGTTGGACGAGCCGGGCCAGGTGGACATGGTCCTGGGCGACGGTGTCCGGCAGCGCGGTGCGGCGGCGCACGAGATCGGCGAGAGCACGCCCGGTGTCGCATGGGTCAAGCAGGACGGGCAGCGGGAGCCGGAACGGGCTCGGGCCTTCCACGTCACCGACACCGATCTGGTCGAGCTGGGCGAGTTCCTGACCACGACCGACGCGACGGTGCACACCTTCCCCACCCGGCCCGGCCCCGACAACAACGACCACACCGGGGGTGCTGCGGCATGAGCGAGCACACGCAGGGCACCACGAACGGGACCGTTGCCGGCGCTGCGGTTGAGGTGGTCCCGGCGGTCGCGCTGGACGTGGCGGGGATGACCTCGGCGGAACGGGCGCGGATGCCGCTGACCTTGGACGTGGTCAGGGCGGCGGCCGAACAGCACGGGGTGTGCACCCGGCCGGTGCTGCGGGAAGTGGTCGACCTCGACACCGGGGAAGTCCGCATCGTCGGTATCCGGTGCAACGCCACCCAGGCCACGAAGTGCCCGGCGTGCGCGGACCGCAACCGCCGCTCCCGCATGGCCCAGTGCCGCGAAGGCTGGCACCTCGACCACGAACCCGTCGCCGAACGCCACCCACCCACCGGCGATCAGGTAGCCCTGGTCACCTACCGGTCGGACCTCACGGCGCAGTACCGGCAGGCCGTCGCATCCGGCGAGCTGGACGACGCGGACGACCTCCGGGAAGGCATCCGCGAAGCGGACACCGACCTGCGACGGGCGGGAGTCCGCGGAAACCTTCCCGCTGTGGAACGGCCCCACCGTGCCACACCGACCAGGTCCACTCGGAGGCGACAGGACGCGCCCAACCTGCCTCGCCGCAAGGTCGCCAAGCGCACCGTGGGACGCGAGTACGCCGGCCGCTACCGGCCCTCGACGTTCATCACGCTCACCCTGGACACCTACGGCAAGGTCCACCCCGACGGCGCACCGGTCGACCCGACCACCTACGACTACCGGCGGGCAGCCCGCGACGCGGTCCACTTCGCCTCCCTGCTCGACCGGTGGTGGCAAAACCTCCGCCGCGTCGTCGGCTTCGACACGCAGTACTTCGGCACGGTCGAACCACAGCGACGCATCACCCCGCACGCCCACTTCGCCGTGCGCGGCTCCATCCCGCACAAGATCATCCGCCAGGTCACCGCAGCCACCTACCTACAGGTCTGGTGGCCGGCACACGACACCCCCGTCTACGGCCACGGCCGCCTGCCGGTGTGGGACATGACCACCAAGGGCTTCGTAGACCCTGACACCAACCAACCCCTGACCACCTGGGCCGACGCCGTGACCGACCTCGACACCCCGGCACACGTCGCCGAATTCGGCCCCCAGGTGCACTCCAAAGGCATCCTGGGCGGCACCGAAGAGGCCGGCCGCCATATCGGCTACCTCACCAAGTACCTGACCAAGTCCATCACCGAAGTGGTCGACACCGAGGCTTCGGCCCGCTTGGTCGACCACGCCGACCGCCTGGCGGCGGAGCTGGCCCTCACGCCGTGCTCGGAGCGGTGCGCGGTCTGGCTGCTCTACGGCATCCAACCCAAGGGCGCCACCTCCCGCACCACCCCAGGGCACTGCAAGGGCAAGGCCCACCGCCGGGACACCCTCGGCCTACCCGGCCGACGGGTCCTGGTCTCCCGCCGCTGGTCCGGCAAGACCCTCGCCGAACACAAGACCGACCGCGCCACCTTCGTCCGCGACGCCCTCGCGGCGGCCGGCATCACCAAGGCGGAGGACACCGGCCGGACCCGCCTCCAGTGGGCACCCGTCCGCATCGGCGACCCCCACGCGCCTTCACGCACCGAACTGCTCATGCACATGATCGCCCAACGCCTGAAGTGGCGCGCCGAGTACGACCACGCGCAAACCGTGCTCGCCCAACTCCCACCACCGGGCCGCGATGTTTCAGCAACTCCACCGGCAGCGGCCTGACCAGGGAAAACGGGGGAACCATGCCTGAGCGGCCACGCATGATCACCGTGGAAGTCCTGTGGACACCCGAAGACCTCTCGGTCTTCCTCGGCATCTCGGAAAAGACCCTCACCGACTGGCGGTACCGAGGCAAAGGACCCGCCTTCAAACGGCTCGGCAAACACGTCCGCTACCGCCCCGAAGACGTCCGCACCTGGCTGGACGAAATCGGCGATGCCGCATGATCTCGTCCGCACAGCCTTTCAGCAACCTATCCCGATGAAAGGACCACGATGGCCGGACACATAGAAGACCGATGGTACCGAGACAAGATCGGCCCCGATGGAAAACTTGTGCTAAACGCCAGGGGGAAGTCGGTCCAAGAGCGGACCGAATTGTACGGAAAGGGCCTGCGCTACCGTGTCCGCTACTACAACGATGAAGGCAGGGAACGCAGCAAGAGCTTTCCGGATAAAAAACTCGGAAAAGCGGAAGACTTTCTGGTCAGCGTACAACACGACGTATTGTCGGGCGTCTTCGTGGACCAGAAGGCGGGACAGGAAACATTTCGCACCTACGCCATGAAGTGGCTCAAGGGGCAATCCCAGGATGCCGCCACGGTACAAACGGTGTCCTCTCGATTGCGAGCGCAGATCTACCCCTTCCTGGGCGACAAGCCGTTAAACGTGGTGGAAAAGCCGGACACCGTTCGGGACTGGATGGATTGGATGCGTTCCGAAGGACCGGAGCACAAGAAGATCGGCGCTTCCTACCAGGCAGGACTGTTCGACCTCGTATCAGCCATTCTCGAAGCAGCAAAAGAGGAGAGGAAAATAAGAAAAAACCCCTGCAAGGCTAAGAGCATCAAGAAACCCAAGCGCGAACAGCGGAAGTTGATCCCTTGGCCTGAATCCACCGTGCACGCCTTGCAGTCAGAACTTCCCGATAGGTACGACATTATCGTCCCACTCGGCGCAGGGCAGGCTTTGCGGCAGATGGAAATAATGGCCATCAGTCCGTCCGATATCAATCATGAAGACATGGAACTCAACGTTGTACGTCAAATACGATGGATCGGCAGCCAACCAGTATTCGCGCCGCCAAAAGGAGGCAAGACTCGCGTAGTTCCACTGGCGCAAGGCGTAGCGGAATCCATAGAGGAGCACCAACAACAGCACTCACCGGTTGATCTCACCCTGCCCTGGTTGGAACCGAATGGTGAACCGGTCACAGTGTCACTAATGATCAACTACTGTGACACCGTGCACTGGCGGGGTAGTGAACACACCCGCTCGCAACCTTGGCGAGCCGGCAACTTCGATGCAACCATATGGCAGCCGGCCTTTCAGCGAGCGGGCCTCGTCTACACCCCTCGGCGCGATGGGATGCACGCAATGCGCCACTTCTGCGCATCCAACTGGCTTGCACAAGGTGTCTCCATCAAGGAAGTAGCTGAGTACCTAGGGCACCATGACCCTGGGTACACGTTGCGTATCTACACACACCTCGTGCCGTCCAGTCACAAGCGGGCGCGCATAGCCGTTGACCGGGTCTTCAAGCCTCGCAGGAAGACCCGGTCCACCTAACCGATTTTTCACGGCCTGCTGACGGCCTATGGTGATCAAAAAACTGAAAGCCGCAGGTCAGAGGAGTAGAGAGCTAGAAGTCGTAGAACTCGATCGTCGTGCCGGCCACGCTCGCCGCGAGGACCCTGGCGAGACCCCTCCGCTGCGGTGTGCCGGTGGCCATCCCCGCCTCCGCGGTCCGGTGATCGAGTCCGACTCCGGAACGTAGGGCGGTCCGCGACGCACCGTCAAGGCCCGCCGCGGTCCGGCGCCGGGTCCCGGCGCCGGACCGCGGTCACCTCACCGCTCGGCCTCGACCAGGGCGTGGCGGCCGGCCGGGAACCCGTCGTCCTCCAGGCCGGCGCCCTCGACGTCGAGGGCGGGCAGCCACCGCAGCCACCGGGGCAGCCACCAGGCCCGCTCGCCCAGCAGGGCCAGCGCGGCGGGCACCAGGACCATGCGCACGACGAAGGCGTCCACCAGGATGCCGACCGCCAGCGCGAAGGCGATGGACTTGATCGGGCCCTCGCCGGCCGGGACGAACCCGGCGAACACCGAGAACATGATCAGCGCCGCCGCCACGACCACGGGCGCGGCCTGCCGGAAGCCGGTGACGATCGCGCCGCGCGGCGGGTCGCCGCGGTGGTGGGCCTCGTGCATCCGGGACACCAGGAAGATCTGGTAGTCCATGGCCAGGCCGAACAGGATGCCGACCATCAGGATCGGGGTGAGGCTGAGCAGCGGGCCGGTGGTGTCGAGGTTGACCGCGTCGGCCAGCCAGCCCCACTGGAACACCGCGACCGTCGCGCCGAGCGACGCGCCGATGGTGAGCAGGAAGCCGAGCACGCCGACCAGCGGCACCAGCAGGGACCGGAACACCAGGACGAGCAGGATCAGCGCCAGGCCCACGACCAGGGCGAGGTAGACCGGCATGGCCTCGTCCAGGGCCACGGCGACGTCCACGCTCACGGCGGTGGTGCCGGTGACGTAGGTCGTGGCGCCGTCGACGTCGGCCAGCCGGCCGCGCAGGTCGGTGACGAGCTGCTCGGTCGCCGCGGTGGCCGGCCCGGACTCCGGGATGACGGTGACCATGGCGGCGGTGCCCGCGGGGTTGGGCACGGCGGGCGTGACCAGGGCGACGTCGTCCAGGTCGGACAGCGACCGACCGGTCCGGTTGGCGGTCTCCACCACGCCGTCGCCCTCGAACAGGACGACCAGCGGGCCGTTGAAGCCCTCGCCGAAGCCGTCGGTGAGCAGCCGCTCCGCGCGGGCCTGGGTGGTGCCCTCGGCCGGCGGGAGGACCAGGGTGGTCTGCATCGAGGCGACGGGCACGGCGATCACGCCCAACCCCACCACCGACAGCAGCAGCGCCGCCACGCGCCGGTGGGTGACGCCGCCGACCCAGCCGCGGAAGAAGCCCCGCTCGTGGTGCTCCGCCTGCTCGGCGCCCGGCTCGACCGGCGCGGAGCGCTGCTTGCGGGGCAGGGCGCGGCGGCCCAGGAAGCTCAGCACGGCGGGGACCAGGGTGACGGCCACGAGGACGGCCACGACGATGGTCGCGGCGGCGGCGACGCCCATCTGGGTCAGGAACGGGATGCCGACGACGGTCAGGCCCGCCAGGGCGATCACCACGGTCAGGCCGGCGGTGACGACGGCCGACCCGGCGGTGCCCACCGCCGTGCCGATGGCCTCGCCCACGTCCCGGCCGCGCCGCAGCTCCTGCCGGTAGCGGTTGATGATGAACAGGGCGTAGTCGATGCCGACGGCCAGGCCCAGCATCGCCGCCAGGATCGGCGTGGTGGACTGCAGCTCCAGGAAGCCGGTGGCGATGGTGACGCCCAGCGCGCCGATGCCCACGCCGACCGCCGCGGTGAGCATGTTCATGCCGGCGGTGACCAGCGAGCCGTAGGTGAGCGCGAGGATCACCAGGGCGACGACGACGCCGATCACCTCGGCCGCGCCGCCGACGTGCGGCGGCGCCTGGGTGGCCTCCCCGGTGGCCTCGACGGTCAGGCCGCCGGCGCGGGCGTCGGCCACCGCGTCGTCCAGGGCGGCGCGCTGCTCGTCGGTGACCTCGCCGACCTCGGCGGTGTAGGTGACCGTGCTGTAGGCGACGTCCTGGTCGGCGTTCACGGTCGGGGCCGCGGGGTCGAGCGGGTTGCTCGCCGAGGCGACGCCCGGCAGCCCGCCGAGCCGGGCGACCAGCTCGCCGATCGCGGGCGCGTTCTCCGGGGTGGTCAGCTTCTGCCCCTCGGGGGCCTTGACCACCACGCGGGCGGTCGCGCCGCCGCCGGAGCCGAACTCCTCCTTGATCCGGTCCAGGGCCGTGGTCGACTCCTGCCCGGGGATGGCGAAGGAGTTGGCGGTCGTCCCGGCCAGGGTCGCCGCGCCCACCGCGGAGCCGGCCAGGACCAGCAGCCACAGCAGGACGACGACCAGCCGGCGCCGGTGCGCGCCGTAGCCGAGCCGGTAGAGCAGACGTGCCATGGGGATCAAGCCTCCACCTGGGAAGCCCCGGCGCGCGGGCCGCGGTGGCCGAGCGCGTCGAGGCAGGTCGTGATGATGTGCGGGCGCCAGCCGGTCTTGTCGCCCTCGTGGTTGGCCGACAGGCTGAGCACGGCCAGTGCGCCGAGCATCCCGACGACGCGCACCAGGCGTTCCGTGCCGCCCGCGTCCGGGTCCACCTCGAACACCGAGAACACGAACCGGTCCGCGCCGTCCAGCCCGCCGTCCGCGCCCCGGCCGCCGTCGCCGGAGCCGTTGTCAGCGCTGTCGGCGGCGCCGTCGGCGCTGACGCGAGAACTGCCGCCCGCGCCGTCGTGGGCGCCGTCGCGGTCGCCGGCGCCGAGGGCGCTGATCGCGCGCGACGCCAGGGCGATCAGGCCGGGGCGGTCCAGGGCGAAGTCGACCAGCAGCTCGACCGCCCGCCGGTCCCGGGCCGGCCCGCTGGGCAGCGGCAGCACCTGCTCCAGCACCCGCCGGCTGTGCGCGCGGCCCATCTCCTGCGCGGCGTCGAACAGGGCTTCCTTGCTCGGGTAGTGGTGCAGCAACCCGGCCTTGGACAGGCCGACGGCGTCGGCCAGGTCCTTCAGCGACGTGTGCGCGAAGCCGTGCCGCGCGAACAACCCTGCCGCGCGGTCGAGGATCTGCTCGTCGACGTGTCGGCGCAGTGGTCGGACCATGGTCCTCAACGTAGCAATCGACCTACCGATCCGGTCGGCTTACCGACCGATTCGGTAGGTGCTTTCCGTCACCCGGTCGTCCCGGGACGGGTGCCCGCGTCCCCGTAGCCCAAACGGAGCAGCGCGACCGCGCCGTCGCGGGAACGCCGTCGTCCCGGTCACCCTGGGGTCCCGTGCGCGCGAGCGGCCACCTAGGCTCGTCATCCCACGCAACCGCCGCACCCCGGAAGGCCGCCACCGTGTCCTCCTCGTCCTTCGAACCCCGCAGCGACGTCGACCTCAGCGTGCCGTCCGCCGCCCGCGCCTACGACTACTTCCTCGACGGCGCCCACAACTTCGCCGTCGACCGCGCGTTCGCCGACCAGGTGCTGGCCATCGCCCCCTCGGTGCCCGCGGTCACCAAGCTCAACCGGTCGTTCCTGCGCCGGGTGGTCAAGTTCTGCCTCGACCAGGGCATCCGGCAGTTCCTCGACCTCGGCTCGGGCATCCCGACCGTCGGCAACGTGCACGAGATCGCCCAGCAGGTCGACCCGGCCTCCCGCGTGGTGTACGTGGACTACGAGCCGGTCGCCTACGCCCACGCCCGGCAGCTGCTGGTGGGCAACCCGTTCGCGACCATCGTCCAGGCCGACATCCGCAACCCCTCGGCGATCCTGGACCACCCCGAGACCCGGCGGCTGATCGACTTCTCCGAGCCGGTCGCCCTGCTGATGGTCGGGGTGCTGCTGTTCATCTCCGACGAGGACCGGCCCGGCGAGCTGGTCAGGACCTACCGGCAGCACCTCGCGCCGGGCAGCTTCCTGGCCATCTCGCACATCGCCAGCGAGCAGGCGGGCCCCGAGCTGCAGGCCGAGGTGTCCCGGCTGGTGGACGCCTACGCCGCCGCCGACGAGCACGTCCACGTCCGCACCCACCGGGACGTCCTGGCCTGGTTCGACGAGGGCACGACCCTGGTCGAACCGGGCCTGGTGTGCCTGCCCGACTGGCGGCCGGACGGCGACCAGGAGGAGACCAGCGTCGCGCGCCCCCTGGGGTACGGCGGCGTCGCCCGGGTGGACCAGGCCCTGCCGTAGCGGCTCAGGCGGACGCCGCCGACCGGAGGAAGGCCGCCACCAGGTCGGGGTTCCCGGCGGGGTGGGTGTGCAGGTAGGACGCGTGCACGCCGGCCCGCACGAAGCCCTCGGCCGCCACCGCGCCGTCCGCACCGCGCCACCGCCACGCCGGCGGCGAGCCGGTCGGCGGGCTGATCGCCGTGTGGTGGAACTCGTGGCCGGTGCGGCGGGCCCCGCGCGGGCCGAGGACGGAGTCCACCGCGGCCGTCGCGTCGCGGTAGCCCAGCCGCAGCCGGCCGGTCATCCCGGCGTCGGCGTCCAGGACGCCGCACATGGGGTGGCCGTCGAGGCTGCGCACGAGGTAGAGCAGGCCGCCGCACTCGGCGTGGACGGCCCCGCCCGCGCGGGCGAACTCCAGCACGTCGCGGCGCAGCGCGGAGTTGGCCGACAGCGGCGCGGCGTGCTGCTCGGGGAAGCCGCCCGGCAGGACCAGGCCCGCGGTGCCCGGCGGCAGGCCGGTGTCGCGCAGCGGGTCCACGGTGGCGGTCCGCGCCCCGCCGGCGGCCAGCAGCTCCAGGTGCTCGGCGTAGCCGAAGGTGAACGCCGGTCCGCCCGCGACGGCGATCAGCGGCGCGCCCGCGACCGGCGCGACCTCCCGCGCCGGGTCCCAGGCGGCGGCGTCGAGCGCGGGCGCGCGGGCCAGCTCCACCACGGCGTCCAGGTCGACGTGGTCGGCGACCAGCCCGGTCATCGCGTCGAGGGCGGCGGTGGCCGCCGCGCCGTGCTCCGCGGCGGTGACCAGGCCGAGGTGCCGGGAGGGCAGCCCGACGAGGTCCGTGCGGGGCAGGCCGCCCAGCAGCGGCAGGCCCGCCTGCGCGCAGGCGGTGGCGAGGATGCGGGTGTGGCCGGGCGAGCCGACCCGGTTGGCGATCACCCCGACCAGCCGCACCTCCGGGTCGAAGGCGCGGAACCCGTGCAGCAGCGCCGCGATGCTGCGGGCCTGCCCCCAGGCGTCGACCACCAGCACGACCGGGGCGGAGAGCAGCTTCGCCACGTGCGCCGTCGAGCCGGAGTCCGAGTCGGGCGAGCGGCCGTCGAACATCCCCATGACGCCCTCGACCACGGCGATGTCCGCCCCGGCCGCGCCGTGGGCGAACAGCGGGGCGACGCGGTGCTCGCCCACCAGCACCGGGTCCAGGTTGCGGCCGGGCCGCCCGGTGGCCAGCGCGTGGTAGCCGGGGTCGATGTAGTCGGGGCCGACCTTGAACGGCGCGACGACGCGGCCCCGGGCGCGCAGCGCGGCCATCAGGCCGGTCGCCACGGTGGTCTTGCCGCTGCCGGACGAGGGCGCGGCGACGACCAGCCGGTCAACCACCGCCGGCCCCGGCGGTGCGGGCGAGGCCGGCGACCTCGCCGACGACGAACACCGCGGGCGGGCGGATCCCGTGCGCGGAGCAGTCGCCCGCCAGGGCCGCCAGGGTCGACCGCAGCACGCGCTGGGCCGGCGTCCCGCCGTCCTGCACGGCCAGGGCCGGGGTCGACGGGTCCCGGCCGCCGCCCACCAGCGCCTCGGCGATGCCGGCCAGGTGCGTGACGCCCATCAGCACGACGACCGTGCCGCGCAGGCGGGCGAGCGCCGCCCAGTCCACCAGGCTGTCGGGGTGGGTGGGCGGCAGGTGGCCGGACACCACGGTCAGCTCGTGGGTCATCCCCCGGTGGGTGACCGGGACGCCGGCCAGGGCCGGGACGGCGAGCGCGCTGCTGACCCCCGGCACCACGGTGACCGGGACGCCCGCCTCGGCGCAGGCCAGGACCTCCTCGAAGCCCCGGCCGAAGACGTACGGGTCGCCGCCCTTGAGCCGGACCACGGACCGGCCGGCCCGCGCGTGCTCGACCAGCAGCCGGTTCAGCTCGCCCTGGGCGGCGGCGCGGCCGTGGGGGATCTTGGCGGCGTCGACCACCTCGACGCCGGGGCGCAGGTCGGCCAGCAGCTCCAGCGGCGCCAGGCGGTCGACCACGACGACGTCCGCGGCGGCCAGCAGCGCCCGGCCGCGCACGGTGATCAGGTCCGGGTCGCCCGGCCCGGCGCCGACCAGCGCGACGCCACCGTCCGAAGTGGATCGTTCGGCGGCCGGGGCCGGAGCGCCGCGGAGCACCCGGCAGAACACCCGGCGGCGCTCGGCGGCCTCGGCGATGGCCGCGTCGTCGACCGGGTCGGCGGTGCCGGCGAAGGCGTACCAGACCCCGTCCAGGTCGTCTTCGCGCCAGCGCCCGGACCGCAGGTCGAGGCGGCCGGCGGCGGCCAGCGCCTCGACCGCCGGGCAGACCTCCGGGGCCACCGCGGTGATCAGGGCGCCGGCGGCGAGCAGGCGGCCGAGTTCGGGCAGCACCGGGGCGCCACCGCCGAACACGGCCACCCGGCGGTCGGCCAACAGGTCGTAGAGCACCCGGTCAGTCACGCTCCCCCCGCGCTCGTCGCGCCGACGACGGGAGCCAGGGTCGCGCACCGCGGCCGATCGGGCAACCGGCCGGCGCCGCGGGGCCTGCGGTACCCGCGACGCGCGGGCGGGCACCCGGCGGCGGCGGCGATCCCGGCGGGGCGACGAGGGCCCGCCTGCGCGGAAGCCCTGCGGGGACTCGCCGGGGAACGCTTCCCGGCAAGGGCTTCCCGGCGGCTTCGGCCGCCTTCGGCAGGCCGAAGGCGGCGCGCGGGGGTCACAGCCCTGCCAGCCGGAGCAGCCGGTCCACGTCGACGTGCTCGTCCATGGCCGCGGCGAGCGCGTCGAAGGTCCGGTCGAGCCGCGCGCCCGGACCGAGGTCGCCGAGCGCGCGCAGCACCGCGGCGTTCTCGAACATCCCGTGCGTGTAGACGCCGAGCACCGGCCCGGCGGCGAACCCGCGCCCGCCGGGCAGCACCGCGGCGACCTCGCCGCCGGGCACGACGCCGGTCCGGCCGTGGCGGATCTCGTAGCCGGTGTACTCCACGCCGGAGAGCCCGCGCCACGGCTCGGGCAGGTCGGCGAACCGGCAGGTGACGGTGTCCTGCCGCTTGTCCGGCGAGAACCCGGTGCGCAGCGGCAGCAGCCCGAGCCCGGTCGCGCGCACCCCGGCCCGTCCGTCCACGTCGGACAGTTCGAGCCCGAGCATCTGGAGCCCGCCGCACACGCCCAGGGTGAGCCCGCCGGCGGCGGCGCGGGCGGTGACCGCGTCGGCCAGCCCGGACTCCCGCAGCCACGCGAGGTCGGCCGCCACGTCCTTGGAGCCGGGCAGGACCACCAGCCTCGCCCCGTCGAGGTCGGCGGGCCGGCGCGCCCACCGGACGCCGGCGGGCTGCAGCGGCTCGAACTCGTCGAAGTTGGCCAGGTACGGGTAGCGGACGACCACGACGTCGCCGCGGTCGCGGGTCAGCTCGGCGCCGGTGGTGTCCTCGTCGGGCAGGTGGTGCTCCAGCCTGGGCACGACGCCGAGCGCGAGCAGCCCGGTCAGCTCGGTCAGCCGCGCACCGGCCTCGTGCAGCAGTTGCGGCGAGCCGTGGTACCGGTTGTAGATCACGCCCCGCAGCAGTGCCCGGTCCTCGGGCGGCAGCAGGGCCCAGGTGCCGTAGCAGTGCGCGACCGCGCCGCCGCGGTCGGCGTCGGTGACCAGCACGGTGGGCGCGGAGACCTCCCGCGCGACGCGCATGTTCACGACGTCGTTGTGGTAGATGGTGGGTTCGGCGGCGCTGCCCGCGCCCTCGATGAGCACGAGGTCGTACTCCTCGCGCAGTTCGGCCAGCGCGGCGCGGACCACCGGCCACACCACGGGTTTGCGGTGCCGCCACGGCAGCCGGGTCAGCTCCGGCCGCGGCCTGCCCAGGGTGATCGCGTAGGTGCGCCCGGACTCGGGCTTGAGCAGGACCGGGTTCATCCGGACGTCCGGTTCCACCCGTGCGGCCAGGGCCTGGAGGTACTGGGCCACCGAGATCTCGCCGCCGCGCGCGACGCGGGCGTTGTTGGACAGGTTCTGCCCCTTGAAGGGCGCGACGCGGATGCCGCGGTTGGCGAAGTTGCGGGCCAGCGCGGCGGTCAGGAAGCTCTTGCCCGCCGCGCTGTGCGTGCCCTGGAGCATGAGCACGGCCGCCCCGGCACGACGCCGCCCGGCCGGCCGGGGCGCGGACCCGCCCGGCGCCCGCGCGCCGCCCCCGCCCGGCGGGTCCGGTGTGGACAGTTCGGGGGCGCGCAGCCCGAGTTCGAGGAAGGCGGGCAGGTCGAAGCCGGGCAGGTCGGCCCCCGTCGCCGCCGGGTCGAGCGCACCGAGGCTCGGCCGGCCGGGCGGCGCGCCCGGCGGGCCGGAGAACAGCACGGCGTCGGCCAGGTCGGCCCACCGCGAGCCCGCCGCGCTCCCCCGGGCCGGCAGCACCAGCACGACCGGCGTCCTCGTGCGGTCCGCCCACGCCAGCAACGGATGCGCGCCGGGCGGTCCGCACACCCTGGCGGCGTAGAGCACTGCGGCGCCCCGGAGGTAGGTGCGGCGCACCGACCCGGTCTCGACCCACTCCCCCGCCGGCAGCCGGTCGAGGGCGAGCACGTGCCGCGTGATCCGCGGCGGTCCCACCGGGGCGCGCCCGGCGGGCTCGGGGTCCACTTCGGACTCCTCGGCGCGCAGCTCGGTCGGGATGTCCCAGGACGCCAGGAAGTCGGCCAGCCGGCGCGCCGCGCCCGGCCGCGCGGAGGTCAGGTCCAGCAGCACCCATCGCGGGCTGCGCAACAGCATCGCCACCCCCTGCCCGGTCAGCCGGCGCCCGGTCCGCGCCCGGCCGCGGCCGAGCGGACCAGCGGGATCAGCTCACGCCCGATCGCCACGGTGTCCTCCGGTTCGGAGATGCCGCTGATCCGGAAACCGGTGACCCCCAGCCGCACGTAGTCCAGCAGCGCGTCGGCCACCGTGCGGGGGCTGCCGACCAGCGCGTTCAGGACGCTGCCCCAGGAGCCGATCGGGACCGTCCACAGTGCCCGGTCGTGGTGCTCGGCCGCGCTCGCCGCCGCCTTCAACCGCCTGTTGCCCTCGTTGTTGAGGATGCCCGGGTCCACCGGGGCGCCCGCTCTGCGGACGTGCTGCCGCGCGCGCTCCCGGGCGTGGTCGTCGTCCTCGCCCAGGACCACCGTGAACCGGGCGACGAAGCAGGGTGCGGTGGAGCGGCCCGCGCGGGCCGCCTCGGCGCGCACCGACGACACGACCTCGGCCGTGCGCGCGAGGGGTTCGCCGTAGCAGGCGTAGCAGTCGGCGTGCGCCCCGGCGACGGCTTGCGCGGCCGGCGACGACCCGGCGACGTACAGCGGGACCCAGGGCCGCTGGAGCGGGCGGACGTGGGGCTCGTAGTCGTCGAAGCGGTAGTGCTCGCCGTGGTGGGAGAAGGCCGTCGGGGAGGTCCACGCCGCCTTGAGCACCCGGAGGTACTCGCCGGTGCGCGCGTAGCGCTCGTCCTTGGACAGGTAGTCCCCGTCCTGCCGGGGGTGGGTGTCGAGCGTGCCGCCGGGCACCAGGTTCAGGCTGATCCGGCCGCCGGTGAAGTGGTCCAGCGAAGCGATCATGCGCGCCGCCACCGTCGGGAACACCACCCCGGCCCGGTGCGCGAGCAGCATCCGGATGCGGCTGCTGTGCGCCGCGGCGTAGGCGGCGACCTGGAACGGGTCCGGGCTGTCGGGCCCGTAGCCGATGAGGACCGTGTCGTACCCGGCCTCCTCGTGCCGCCGGACGCCCTCCCGGATGCGCGGCAGGTCGATGGCGGACTCCCTGGTGCCGGCCGGGACGTACCCGATGAACTCGACCTCCATCGGCGCTGCGCTCCCTCCTGCCCCCGCGCGGTGGGCGGCCCCAGTGTCCTACACCGGGTGCGCCGCGGTCCCGCGCCGCGCGCGCCGCGCCGGGCGTCGCTCCGGTCCCCCGCACGGTGTTGCGGCGCACCGCGGCCGGGTGCCGGCAGGATGGGCCGCGTCCCGGTGCCGGCGGCTCGTCCACGTCCTGCCGTGCGGCGCGGCCGAACGGGCGAAGAGGGGGCGCCGACTTGTCCAGTGCCGAGACCGGTCCGGTGCGGTCGGGCCGGGTGCCCGCCCCGCCGCCGGGGTTCCGGCCCCGACCGGACCTGGTGGCCGTGCTGTCGCGCCCCGGCCCGCGGGTGCGGGTGCTGACCGGGCCGCCGGGCGCCGGGCGGACGCACCTGGCCGCCGCCGTCGCGCGGGCCCGCCGGGCCGAGGGGTGGCTCGTGGCGTGGGTCGACGCCTCGGACGTCCGCGGCGTGCTGGGCGGTCTCGCGGAGGTCTGCGGCGCGCTGGGCCTGGCCCGGTGCGGCGACGAGCAGCAGGCCGGGCCGGCGGTGCGGCGGCGGCTGGAGGCGGGCGGCGACCGGTGCCTGCTGGTGTTCGACGACGTGGCGGACGCGGGCCTGGTGCGGCCGTTCCTCCCCCGCGGTGGCCGCGCGCGGGTCGTCGTCGTGGGCGACGGGGCCGCCGGGCTGGGCGAGGTGGTGCCGGTGGGCGCGTTCACCGGGGCCGAGGCGGCGGCGTTCCTGGCGGAGCGGGCGGGCCTGGCCGAGGACGCGGGCGCGCGCGACCTGGCGGCGGGGCTGGGCAACCTGCCGCTGGCGCTGGAGCTGGCCGCCGGGGTGATCCGCACCCGGGGCGTGGGCTACCGGGCGCTCCTGGAGCGGTTGCGGGCCCGGGAGGGGCGCGGGCCGGCCGAGGGGGCGGCGCTGCTGGCGCTGGAGGCCGTGCGGGAGGACGACCCCACCGGGGTGTGCGGTCCGCTGCTGGAACTGCTGTCGGTGCTGTCGCCGAACGGGGCGCCGGCGGCGCTGGTGCGCGCGGCGGGCGGGGCGGGGCTGCCCGGTGGCGTCCGGGCGGCCCCGGAGGTGGTCGACCGCGCGCTCGCGCGGCTGGCGCGGGCGTCGCTGGTGACCACGACCGCCGGCGTCTGCGCGCACCGCCTGGTGCTGGACGTGGTCCGCCGGGAGCGGGCGGGCGACGCCGCGTGCGCGGCGGCGACCGCCCTCCTGGACGCGCGGGCGGTCGAGCTGTGGCCGGACCGGCACCGGGACCGGCGCGCCGTGCGGGACCTGGTCGGGCAGATCGCCGCCCTGCACGACGCGGCCGCGCGCGGCCGGGGCGACGACGCCGCGGCCGGCGGGATCACCCGGCTGCGCTGGTGGGCCACCACGCTGCTCAACGAGCTGGGCGACAGCCCCGCGCAGGCGGTCCTGACGGCGCGGTCGCTGGCCGCGGACGAGGGCCGCGCGCTCGGCGCCGACCACCCGAAGACCCTGGCGGCGCGCGACAACCTCGCGGTGACCTACCGGATCGCGGGCCGCACCACCGAGGCGATCGCCCTGCACGAGCGGACGGCGGCGGACTGCGAGCGGGTGCTCGGCGCGGACCACCCCGCCACGTCGGCGGCGCGCAACAACCTCGCCCTGGCCTACCGGGCCGCCGGCCGCACCACCGAGGCGATCGCCCTGCACCACCAGACCCTCACCACCCGCGAACGGGTGCTCGGCCCCGACCACCCCCGCACGCTCGCCTCCCGCAACAACCTCGCCCTCGCCTACCGGGCCGCCGGCCGCACCACCGAAGCGATCGCCCTGCACCACCGGACCCTCACCACCCGCGAGCGAGTGCTCGGCCCCCGCCACCCCGACACCCTCGCCTCCCGCAACAACCTCGCCCTCGCCTACCAGGCGGCGGGCCGCACCGCCGAGGCGATCGCCCTGCACCACCAGACCCTCACCACCCGCGAAGAGGTGCTCGGCCCCGACCACCCCGGCACCGCGGCCACGCGCGAGAACCTCGCGCGCGCCTACCGGGCCGCGGGCCGGGCCGACGAGGCGACCGCCCTGCGGGAGCAGGGCGCCGCCCACCGGAGGCGACCGGCGGGCGGCCTGCCGCGGCCCCGGCCCGCGCTCGACGACCTGGTGCTCTGCCTGGCGGCCACCGGCCTGGCGCACCGGGAGATCGCCGCGCGCGCCGCGCGGGCGTGGGGCGCCGGGGTGACCGAGCAGGCGGTGGCCGAGGTCGTCGGCCGGGTGGTCGACGGGATGGCGGCCTGGCGCGCCAGGCCGCTGGAACCGGTGTACGCGGCGATCTTCGTGGACGAGTTGCCCGGCGTCCGCACGCCCGGCGGGCGCGACTTCCGCCTGGCGGTGGGCGTGACCGCCGAGGGCGGGCGGGACTTCCTGGCGCTGTGGGCGGACGAGCCCGACCGGGACGCCCTGGCCGGCATCCGGGACCGCGGCGCGCGGGACGCGTGCCTGGTGGTCTGCGACGGGGTCGAGGGCGTGCCCGCGGCCGTGCGGGGGCTCTGGCCGGGGGCGGTCGTGCAGCCCAGCACCGCGCACCTGGTGCGCACCGCCTTCCCGCGGCCGGCCGGACCGATGGCCAAGCGCGACCGGGCCGAGCTGCTGCGGGACCTCAAGCCCCTCTACGCGGCCGGCTCGGAGCAGGCGGCGGCCGAGCGGTTCGCCGGGGTCGCCGCCAAGTGGGCCGACCGCCACCCCGCCGCCCTCCGGCACTGGCGCGCCGCCGCGTGGCCGGGACTGGTGTCCTTCCTCCGATGGGACCACCGGGTGCGGGCGGTGCTCGTGCGCAACGCGGCCGGGTCGCTGGACCCGCGCTTCGTGCGCTCGCTGCGCGGCCGGGGGCGCTTCCCCGACCCGCGGGCCGCGCTGGAGCGCCTCCACCTGGTGGTGACCGCGCTGGAGCGCGACGTCCGGGCGCAGGAGCGGTGGCGCGCCCGCTGGCGGCCCGCGCTGGACGCCCTCGACGCCGCGTTCGGCGACCGCCTGCGCGCCGGGCGCACCGCGTAGGGCGGGCCGGGGTGGGCCTCCTCCGGGACCTCTGGGCGACCTCGCCCGGCCGCACGGCGGCCGTCGCCTGCCTGCTGCTGCTCGCCGGCTGCGGCCAGGCCGCCGCGCCCGCGCTGTCCGGGGCGGTGCTGCTGCACCGCTCGCCGGGGCACTTCGCGGCGCTGGCCGCGGCGCTGGTGGTGGCCGTCGCCGGCGACCTGGCCGTCGGCCTGGTCACCGCCGGGCTGACCACCGACTGGGCGACCGACGTGCGCCGCAGGCTGTGCCGCGTCGCGTTCGGGCAGGACCTGCCGGCGCTGGAGGCCACGCCCGCGGGCGAGCTGCTCGACCGCGTCGACGGCGACGTGCAGCAGGTGGCGTCCGAGCTGCGCGGCACGTGGGTGCGGCTGGCCCAGTCGCTGGTGCTGGGCGTGCTGTCGGTGGTCACCACGTCCTTCGTCTGGTGGCCCGCCGGCCTCGTGATGGTCGGGCTCGCCGCGCTGCTCGCGGTCTGCCTGCGCGGGCGGGCGCGCCGGATCGCCGAGGCCCGCGCCGCGCAGGAGGAGGCGTGGTCGGACCTGGCCGCGGTGGTGGAGGAGGCCGTCCACGGGCAGGACGACGTGCGCGCCGGCCTGGCCCAGCCCTACGTGCTGCGGCTGTGCGCGCGGCGGGCCCGCCGCGTGCTGGTCCGGGGGCGGCGGGTGTGGTCGCTGTCCGCGCGGGTCACCGCCACCGCCACCGGCGTCGTCCGGTGCGGCGTCGCGGCCGTCGTGCTCGGCGGGGTCGCGGCGCTGGCCGCCGGTCGCGTCGACGCCGCGCAGCTGACCTCCGTGTGGCTGCTGGCCATCGCCTTCGGCGGCATCGTCGAGCACGTGAGCCGCACGGCGCCCCGGCTGGAGCAGGCCCTGGGCGCGTGGGAGCGCCTGCGGTCGCTGCGCTCGGCCCCGCAGGAGCCCTCCGGCGGGGCCGAGCCGGCCGACGGCGACCTGGTGGTCCGCGGGCTGACCTTCCGCTACCCGGGCGACGGGCGGGGGCCGGCGCTGCGCGACGTCGACCTGACGTTCGTCCGCGGCCGGTCGTACGCGCTCGTCGGGCGCACCGGGGCCGGGAAGTCCACGCTGGCCAGGGTGCTCACCCGGACCGTCGACGTGCCGCGCGGCGCGGTGCGGCTGGGCGGCGCCGACCTGGTCGACCTCGACGTGGACGCGCTGCGGCGGTGGATCGGCCTGGTCCCGCAGCGCACCGAGATCCTGGCGGGCACGCTCGCGGAGAACATCACCCTCTTCGACGACCGGCTGCTCCCGGCCGTGCCCGGGGCGCTGGCGGAGCTGGGCCTGACCGCGTGGGCCGCCGGGCTGCCCGCCGGGCTGGGCACCAGGCTGGGCGAGGACGGGCACGTGCTGTCGGCCGGGCAGGAGCAGCTGCTGGCGTTCGCGCGGCTGCTCGTGCGCGACCCGCGGGTGGTCGTCCTGGACGAGGCGACGGCGCGGCTGGACCCGGTCACCGAGGCGCGCGTGCAGCGGGCCGGCGAACGGCTGCTGCGCCACCGGATCGGCATCGTCATCGCGCACCGGCCGTCGTCGGTGCGGCGGTGCGACGAGGTGGTCGTGCTCGCCGACGGCCGGGTGGTCGAGGCGGGCCCGCTGCGCGGGTCCGAGCGGTTCGCCCGGCTGCTCGACGCCGACGGGCCGACGCCGGCGGTCGAGCGGGGCGGCCCGATCGGGCAGGGCGCGCGAGCCGAGCAGGGCACGTGGGCCCAGCAGGGCGCGCGAACCGAGCAAGGCACGCAGACCGAGCAGGACGAGCGAACCGAACGGGACGAGCAGACCGAGCAGGACGCGCGAACCCAGGGGGACGAGCGAACCGAACGGGACGAGCAGACCGAGCAGGACGCGCGAACCGAGGGGGACGAGCGAGTCGAGGGGGACGTGCGAACCGAGCAGGACGCGCGAGCCGAGGGGGGCGCGCCGGACGGGCGGTGCGCGTCGCAGGGGCCGCCCGCCGCCCGCCGGGTCGATCCCCCGCCGATGCCCGAGCCCCCTCCCGCGCGCACCCTGCGCGAGGTGTTCCGGCTGTCCCACAACGACCCGCGCTACGGGACCACCGGCGTCCTGCTCTTCCTCGGCCTGGTCCTGCTGGCCCTGGACGGCCCGGTGCCGGCGTGGCTGTGGGCGGACGTGAGCGACGGCCGGGGCGAGCCGTTCGGGCCCGCCCTGGTGATCACCGCCGTGCTGCTCGCGACCACGCCGCTGAGCTACTGGGCCGGCCGGTGGTACCCCGAGTGGTGGGCGCGCCAGGTGCTGCGGGTGAGCCTGCGCCTGGTGCACGGGCAGACCGGCCCGCGCCGGGTCGGCAGGCACCCGGCCGCGGACGTCGTCGCGCACGGCGGCGACGCCGGGCGGGCGGTCGTGCTCGCCGACGGCCTGCACGACCACCTCGTCGCGGTCCTCGCCATGGTGGCCATGACGGTGGTCTCCGGCTCGTGGGCGCCGGCGGCGTTCTTCGGCGGCACGATGGTCCTCGCCGGGCTGTCCGCCGCCCTGTTCGGGCCGGCGCTGGGGCGGCGCGCGCGGCGGACCGTCGCCGCCCGCGCCGCGTTCGCCACCGCCCTGGGCTCGGCGCTGTCGGCCGCCCGCGCGGTCAAGCTGGCCGGGGCCACCGGACCGGTGCTGGCCCACCTGGCGCGGCTCGACGGCGCGCGCGGCGACCGGTCGCGGCGGGAGGTCGCCGCCCGCCTGTGGGCCGGCTCGACCGCGTCGGCGCTCAGCGGCCTGCTGCCGATCGCGGCGTGGGCGCTGTACCTGTCCGGCGACCTGTCGCCCGGCGCGACGCTGGTCGCCGTGGCCGTGCTGGGCGGCGCCCGCTGGTTCGCGTCGACCACCGCCTCGCTGGTCTCGCAGGTCCGCTCGGCCGGGGTGTGGACCGCGCGCACCGCGGCCATGACCGGCACCGGCGCGTACTCCGCCCCGGTGCCCGGCGTGGACCTGGCGGCGGGGGTCGCGCCCGAGCCGCCCGCCCTGACCCGGCAGCCGCTGCACCGGTTGGAGCTGGTCGGGTTCGGCGCGGTGCACGACGACGGCACGGTGGGCGTGCGCGGTGTCGACCTGACCGTCACCCGCGGGCAGCTGGTGCTGGTGGTGGGCCGGGTCGGGGCCGGCAAGTCGTCCCTGCTGCGCGCCCTGGCCGGGCTCGTGCGCCACACCGGGTCCCTGCGGTGGGACGGCGAGCCGGTGCGGGACCCGGAGCTGTTCCTGCGGCCCGCCCGCGTCGGGTACGTCGCCCAGCAGCCGCGGGTGCTCTCCGGCACCGTGGCCGACAACATCCACCTCGGGCGGGAGGTCGACCTGGCCGGGGCGGTCACCGCGGCGCAGCTCGACCACGACCTCGCGGTGGCCGGCCGGGGCACGGCGCTGCCGGTCGGGCACCGGGGCGTCCGGCTGTCCGGCGGCCAGCTCCAGCGGCTCGCGCTGGCCAGGGCGCTGGCGCCGCGCACCGAGCTGCTGGTCGTCGACGACGTGTCCTCCGCCCTCGACCCGGCGACCGAGCTGGACCTCTGGCGGGCGCTGCGCGCCCGCGGCACGACCGTCATCGGCTCGACGTCCAAGCGCGCCGCCCTCGTGCGGGCCGACACCGTGCTGGTGCTGTGCGACGGGGTCGCCGTGGCGGCGGGCCCGTGGGCGCGGCTGGCCGACCGGTGGGGCCACCTGGCCGGGTGAGGCCCGGGGCCCGCGGCGGACTCCGGCCGGCGCGGGCGGGCGGCGTGGGAGACTGCCGTCATGCGCGCGATCCACCTCATCGGCATCGGTGCCGGGGACCCCGACCACCTGACCGTCCAAGCGATCAACCGGCTCAACGAGGTCGACGTGTTCTTCCTGCTGGACAAGGGAGAGGCGAAGAAGGACCTGGTCGACGCCCGGCGCGCGATCCTGGAGCGGCACGTCCGGGAGCCCGGCTACCGGGTGGTCCAGGTGGCCGACGTCGAGCGCGACCGCACGCCCGCGAACTACGTGGAGACCGTCGCGGAGTGGCACGGGCGCCGGGCCGACCTCTACGAGCGGGTGTTCCGCGACGAGCTGGGCGAGGACGAGGTCGGCGGGGTGCTGTGCTGGGGCGACCCGACGCTGTACGACAACACCATCGCGGTGGTCGAGCAGGTGCACCGGCGCGGGAACGTGGCGTTCGACTACTCGGTGGTGCCGGGCATCAGCAGCGTGTCCGCGCTGGTGGCGACCCACCGCACGAGCGTCAACCAGATCGGCAAGCCGGTGCTGGTCACGACCGGGCGCAGGCTGGCCGCCGAGGGGTTCCCCGAGGGGGTGGACGACGTGGTCGTGATGCTCGACGCGCACAACGCCTTCACCGGGCTGGACGACCCCGACCTCGACATCTACTGGGGCGCCTACCTCGGCACGCCCGACGAGCTGACCGTGGCCGGGCCGCTGGCCGAGGTCGCCGACCGCATCCCGCCGCTGCGCGCCGAGGCCCGCGAGCGCAAGGGCTGGATCATGGACACCTACCTGCTGCGCCGCCGGTCCCGCTGAGCCGGACCCACCCGCCGGGGTCTCCCCCGCGCGGGCCGGGCACCGTCGCCGGCGCATTCACCGCCGCGGAACAGGACCGCTCGGTTTTCCGCGCCGGTCCGGTCGTCACCGGGGTGTCGGGGCGGGATTCACCCGGCGGAATCGCCGTGGCGGGGCGACGACCGGACCGCCCCACCGGGATGATGGTCGCGCGATCGGGCACGCGCGGCCACCACCTGAATTATGAGGAGTTTTCATGCTCAGTCCGAAAGCGGAGCTGATCTGGCAGGGGCGACTCCACCTGGGCGACGAACCCGGCGTGTTCGGCGACGCCGCCTACTCCGGGCTGGCCGCGGAATTGCCGGTGACGCTGGAAAAGCTGGACCCGGCCGGTCCGGACACCACGACCCTGGTCGTGGAGACGCTCAACGTGGAGACCTTCGGCGGCTACAACGGGCACCTGATCACCGTGACCCTCTACGAGCCGTCCGACGAGCCGGGCAGGTTCACCGAGACGGTGCTGGAGACCGAGCGGCTCACCGGCGCGGACGGCAACCGCAAGGAGATCGCGCTGGACCTGGCGGGCCGGCGGTCGCCCGCGTTCGTCAGCGTCCGGGTCCGGGTCGACACCGGGGTCCCGCCCGGCCTCTACGACGACTTCCTGCTGGTCCGGCTGTCGAACCGGTCGGCGGAGCACAGCTTCGTCGCGTCCCTGGGCTTCCACGCCTGACCGGCCGCCGCCCGGCCCCGCGCCGCACGGGCGCGGGGCCGGGCACGGCGGCCGCTACCTCCTGGGCAGCGACACGACCGAGACGGTGGTCTCGCCCTGGTTGGTCACCAGCGCCCGGCGGCCGTTCCCGGTGAACGCGATGTCGTTGGGCTTGGCGCCCACCCCGATGGTGTCCGTGATCTCCCTGGTCCGCGTGTCGATGATCGAGATCGAGGCGCTGCGGAAGAGGGTGGCGATGACGAGCCGCCCGTCCGGGCTGACGCGGACGCCGTGGACCTCGGGGGCCGGCGTCGCGATCAGCTTGACGGTGGTCCGCCGGGCGAGGTCGACGACCGCCACGCCGCCCCGGCCGCCGAGCACCCCGCCGAAGATGCCGACGTAGGCGTACTTGCCGTCGGGGGTGACCGAGGCGGCCTGGGGCGCGCCGGCGTCGGAGAGCGGCACGGTGGCCACGACCCGGTCGGTGGCCGTGTCGACCAGGGCCGCCTCCGGGGCCGCGCCGCCGCGGATCTGGCCGCGCGGCACGACCAGCAGCGAGCCGTCGGGCGTGAGGGCCGGGCGGCCGGTGAACCCGGGCAGGCTGATCGTCCCGCCGAGCTTGACGTCGTGCGGGTCGCGGTTGTCCAGGACGGCGATGCCGGCGTCGGAGGCCCCGCCGAAGGTGGTGACGTAGACCTTCTTGCCGTCGCGCGAGGCGATGATCCCGAACGGGTACGTCATCGGGACCGGCGCGAGGTCGATCGTCTGGGTGACCCGGCGGGTGCGGGTGTCGATGACCGAGACGGTGGCGGAGGTCGAGTTGGTGACGAACGCCTGGCGCCCGCCGCGCGCGAACGCGATGTCCTCCGGGAAGACGCCGACCTCGATCACCGACTGGACCCGGTGGGTCTTCGCGTCCAGGACGGTGACGGTGCGCCCGCGGTTGCCGGTGTGCCCGTCCAGCGGGCCGGAGTTGGCGACCCACACCGTGCGGCCGTCCGGGCTGGTGGTGGCCCCGAACGGCTCGACCTTGACGTCGACCGTGGCGATGACCTCCGGCCGGCCCGACCCGGCCGACGCGGGCGGCGCCACGAGGGCGGCGGCGGCGAGCAGACCCGCCACCGCGGCCACGGCACGTCGGCCGAGCGGTCGCGGCGGACGGGCCGACAAGTGTTTCCTGACCACTGTTGTCACCTCTACGAGAACTTCGTGGGGACGTTGGGTTGTGCGCGACCACATTCTTTGCACGGGCCCGCGGGCGGGCAACGCAAGATGCGGTAATCAGCGAAGTGGAATCGGCCCCGGCACCCGGTCGCGATCGGGAACTGGTCCGAACACGCCAACCGATTGCGGCATCCGCGCCGAACCGGCGAATCGCGATTATTCCCCGCGACCCGGGAACGCGCGGCATTCGCGCTCGGCGGCGAGCGGGGCGCCCGGCGCGCCCCACAGGCGGTCCAGCAGTGGAGCCGGTCACCGCCGGCTCGGGTCCGCCGGGCGAGGGCGACCGGTTGCCAGGCCCTGACGGCAGCCCACGACGCCCGACCGGCCCGTGCGGCATCCGCTGGGAGCGGGCCTGATCCGCCCCACCCGGGCCGAGGGCGTTCACCCGCCGTGAACGCCGGGTGAACGTTCTCGGCCGTAACACCGCCCGGCGGCCCGCGGAGCACGGGGAAGGGCTGTTGTCGCGGTTCACGGGCGCGAGCCGCGCGGCGGTGAACGATCACACCGCGGCGGCCCGGGAGCGCTCGGTCGTTGTCCGGGGTGGCGGGGGCGCGTCACGGTGTTCCCGGCCGGACCGCCCACCAGCGGTGGACCGGCGCAGACTTTTCCCCTCCCTGCAAGGAGAACGCTCGTGGATCGGACAACCACCCGACGGGGGCTCCCCAGCCTGCTCGCCGTCGCCGCAGCCCTCGCCGCCTCCGTCGTGCTCCCGTCACCGGCGGTGGCGGCCGGTGACCCGGGCACGCCGCACGGCCTGATCAAGACCGAGGAGCACACCCAGGTCAGGGAGATCGCGCCGGCGCGCGCGTCGCTGAGCGCGGTGCCGCTGGCGGCCAAGCAGTTGAACTACACCCAGCAGGTGCAGCAGCAGAACCAGTGGTGCTGGGCCGCCACCGGCGCCAGCATCGAGCAGACGCTCGGCGTGACCGTGAGCCAGCAGGCGTTCTGCGCCGCGGGCAAGGGGACCTCGGCGGGCTACTGCCCGAACCAGCCCGCGCAGATCCCCGAGATCGTGCGCGGCTTCCGGGGCACCGGCTTCAACGCCCAGGACGCCCGCGGGCCGATCAGCTTCGCCTCGATCACCCAGCAGATCGACGCCGGCATCCCGCACCTGACCGGCATCTACTGGACCTCCGGCGGCGGCCACGCCGAGGTCATCTACGGCTACGACACCACCAACCAGACCATCATGGTCGGCGACCCCTGGCCGTCCTACCAGCGCTACCAGACCTGGAACTACACCCAGTACCGCAGCAACAGCAGGTTCCGCTGGAACGACACCATCGTCAACATCACCAAGGCGTAGCGGGGGTGCGGTCGTGATCTGCCGGAAGTTGTCCGTCTTCACCGCGGTCGTGCTGGCCCTGGCACTGCCGTGCTCCCCGGCTTCGGCGCGCGAGGCGGTGCCGCCACCCTCTCCGGCGGACTTCGCCGCCGCGCTCGACGCCGCGCGGGCGCCGGCCGCGATCAGCTTCGCGAAGACCAACTTCCGGCAGGTCCACGGCATCGAGCCGAGCGCGGTGGCGGTCGCCGACCGCGGTGTCGCGGCCTACGTGCTCAACCCCGACTTCGTCCGGGGCGTCGCCGGCGCGCCGGCCGGGGTGCTGCAGTACATCGCGGTGACCGCCACCGCCGACAGCGGGGCGCGCGCGACGCTGCGCGCCGACCGCGAGGGCGCGGGCGGCTGGCAGGTCGGCAGCGTGTTCTCCGGCGACGACGAGGAGACCCTGAGCAAGCGCCTGCGGCCGGACTCGGTGCTGCTGAACGAACCCCAGATCAACGGCTGGTACGAGCTGACCGCGACCGGCGTCGTGCTGCTGCGGGCGAGCCTGCCGCAGACCCCCGTCGGCGAGTTCGTCCCGCTGGCCCGCTACCAGGAGCAGGTCCGCTCCCGGTACGGCGACCGGCTGCCGGGCTCCTCCCCCGACCGGGACCGCGGCATCGGGTTCACCGGGCCGGACGCCGCCGCGCAGGCCGACGGGGGGCCTTCCACGGCGGTGGTCGGGTGGTCGGCCGGCGGTGCGGTCCTGGTGCTGGCGCTCGCGGTGGCGCTGCTGCGGCGGCGGCGCCACTCCCGCGGGCGGTCGGCCTAGACCTGCCGCCCCGACGGCCCGCCGCTCCCCTGAACCGGCACAGGACCGGCACAGGACCGGCACGAGCCACAGCCCCCGCGGGATGCGCTCGGCTACTCCCACAGGAAGTCGACGCCCGCCAGCGAGGGCTCCAGCTCCTCGAAGTAGGCGCAGGCGAAGCCGTCCGGCCCGCACAGCAGCGGTTCGCTGACCGCCGGCGCGAGGCCCTCCCGCTCCCGCTGCACGCGGGTGCAGCGGACCGGCAGCAGGGACGGGTCGAAGCGCAGCCGGATCAGGTAGTTGCGCATCCGGGCGCGGACCACCCGGAAGAACGTCGGCGCGCGGACCGGCTCGGCGCACACGATGGTGGAGCTGAAGACGTGCACGTCGCCCTCGGTGAGCCTGCGGTCGAACAGCAGCTCCACCACCATCCCCGCCGAGGACCGCTGCTTGCGCACCCGGCCCACCCGGCAGCCGTCGCCGGCCCGGAGCAGGGCGGCGCCGATGTCGGAGCCCGGCTCGCCCTGGTGGGTCATCACGAACCCGTCCGGCCCGGACCGGCGGGCGCGCACCGCCACGGTCGAGGTGATCGCCGCGATCCCGCCCGCCGCGGTCAGCCGCACGTCGTCGAACGCGGTGACGACGTCGAGGTGGGAGTTGCACGGGCTGCCGGACACCCCGTCGAACTCGGCCAGCAGCGCCCCGGTGCGCTCCCAGCTGCGGCTCAGCTCGGGGATCGACCGCAGCCGCGCGTCCGGCTCGGGCGTGCGCTGCTGCGGCCCGATCAGCACGACCAGGCTGTCCTCCGGCACCTGCAGCACCCGCTCCAGCGCCCGCACGGCGTCCAGCGCGCGCGGCGCCGCCGGGTGCCGCAGCCCGCGCTGCCAGTAGCTCAGCGTCGACTGGGCGATCGTGATGCCGTGCGACCTCAGGTGGGCCCGCAGCCGGGACAGCGACAGGCCGCGCCGCCGGATGGCCGCCGCCAGCGCGCGGTCGAACGGGCCGTAGCGCAACGCCCGGGCGAGCTCGCCCGGCGCAGCGGGGGCGGGTCCTGCGTCTGCCGGCACCTGAACCTCATAACGCGGGCGTCACCGCACCGGACCGCGACAGCGCGGCCCGGGATATTCGGCGGTCAGGGGCTGAACGCACTGTAGGCACCGGGCGGGTGATCGGCCAACCTACCAAAGTCGGACGAGCCGGCCCGGTTTCGCGACCGATTCGCCGGATCGGGTGTTCCCGCTGGTCGGAAAGCGGTTCCCCGGCCCGCGGCGGCGTTCCGCGCGATCGGGTTCGCGCGTTCCACCCGCGCGGCGGATCACCTTTTCTCCCGCTTGTCCGGTTCGCCGGACCGGATTCCGCCCGGCGCGCCGGGATTCGCGCGCCGCGGAATTCCCCGCGGTGCGCGAACGCCCGCGGGTCTGCGGCCCCGGCGCGCCGCGCACGGCCCGCGCCCGCACGGCGTCGAAGTCAGCCGGGTCCACCGGACAGGTGCGACCGCCGGTCGGCCCGCGCAGCGGGTGCGCCGACCGGGCCGGGACGACCACCACCGCGACCGCGCCGGCCGGCAGCCGCGGTGCGCCTGCCGATGCCGTGCGACGCGCCGGTGGCCACCACCCGGCCCCGCACCGCCCAGTCCAGCACCGCCCGCGACAGCCGCGCGGCGCGGGCCCGGGGCGGCGAGCACGGCGGCCGGGCCGCCGCGCTCACGGCGACGTCCCGGCCGGGCGCGGCAACCCCAGGCGCTCGTGGACCAGGGCGGCGAGGTCGGCGAGCGTCCCGTCGTGGCGGGTCATCGCCAGCGGCGGGACCTCGACGCCGAACCGCCGGCGCACGGCGACCAGCAGCTCGGCGGCCAGCAGCGAGTCCACGCCGTAGTCGGCCAGGCCGCGGTGCGGGTCGACCTCCGCCGGGTCCATCCGCAGGACCTCGCCCAGCAGCCGGGCCAGCTGCCCGGCCAGCGCCGCCACGGCCTGCTGCGGGCGCAGCGCCGCCAACCGGTCGACCAGCTCCTCCCGGGTGTCGCCGGCCGACCGCGCCGGCGCGCCGAACCGGGGGCCGCGCACCGCCGGCAGCAGGGCGCCCAACCGCGCCCAGTCGGTGCGGCCCACGCGCACCACCGGCTCGGCCGCCCCGACCACCTCGTCCAGCGCCGCGAGCGCCTCCCCGGTGCCGATCGCGGCCAGGCCGGCCGCGGCCATCGCCGGCGCCAGGCCGTTGCGGGCGACGTAGCCGGCCTCGCCCAGCACGCCCCACGCCACCGCCGTCCCCGGCAGCCCGCGGGCGCGGCGCTGCCGGACCAGGGCCTCCAGGAACAGGTTGGCCGCCGCGTAGGGGGCCTGCCGCGGGTTGCCCACCAGCGCCGAGACCGAGGAGTGCAGCAGGAACAGGTCGAGGTCGAGGTCCCGGGTCAGCTCGTCGAGCACCACCGCGCCGCCCAGCTTCGGGGCGAGCACGGCGCGGAACCGCTCGTCGTCCAGCTCCGCCAGCGGGGCGTCGTCCAGGTGCATCGCGGCGTGCACGACCCCGCGCAGCGGCGGGTCGAGCGCGGCCAGGACCCGCCGCAGCGCGGCCGGGTCGGCGACGTCGGCGGCGTGCGCCCGCGCCCGGACGCCGCGCGCGGCCAGCTCGGCGAGCAGGGCGGGCGCTTCGGGCGAGTCCGCGCCGCGGCGGCCGACGAGGGCGAGGTGCCGGGCGCCCCGGTCGGCCAGCCACCGCGCGGTGGCCGCGCCGAAGCCGCCGAGCCCGCCGGTGACCAGGTAGGTGCCGCCGGGGTCGAGCGCGGGCGGCGCGGGCGGGCCCTGCACCACCACCGGTTCGGCGTCCGGGTCGAACACCACCACGACCTTGCCCACGTGGTGGGAGTGCTGCAGCTGCCGGAACGCCTCGGCGACCCGGCCCGCGGGGTGGACCGCGTGCGGCAGCGGCCGGAAGGCCCCGCCCGCCACGGCGTCCCGCGCGCCGGCCAGGACCCGCGCCGCGAGCGCCGGGTCGGCCGCCGCCGCGGACAGGTCGAAGGCGAAGAAGCTGAGGTCGGCGAGGAACGGCCGCAGCGGCAGGGCGTTGTCCTCGTACATGTCGCGCCTGCCCAGCTCGACGAACCGGCCGCCGGGGCGGAGCAGTTCCAGGCTGCGGACCAGCGCGGGACCGGCCAGCGAGTTGAGCACGACGTCCACCCCGCGCCCGCCGGTGATCCGCCGGACCCCGTCGGCGAACTCCAGGCCCCGCGAGTCGAACACGTGCTCCACGCCCAGGGCGCGCAGCAGCCGCCGCTTCGCCGGGCTGCCCGCGGTGGCGACGACGGTCGCGCCGCACGCCCGCGCGTACTGGAGCGCGGCCAGCCCGACCCCGCCCGCGCCGCCGTGCACCAGCACGGTCTCCCCCGGCTCCAGCCGGGCCAGGGCGCCCAGGCCGTGCGCGACGGTGGCGAACGCCACGGGCATGGTCGCGGCCTCGGCGTCGGTCAGCGAGCCCGGCACGCGGACCAGCGCGTGCGCCGGGGCCGTCACCTCGGAGGCCAGGGCGCCCGGCGCCAGGCCGGCCACCCGGTCGCCGACGGCGAACCCGGTCACCCCCGGGCCGACGCCGCTGACCACGCCCGCGCACTCCAGCCCCGGCGCGTGCTCGCCGGTGGACCCGTAGCTGCGCGCCGGCAGCAACCCGGTGGCCTGCATGACGTCGCGGTAGTTCAGCGCGGCGGCCCGCACCGCCACCCGCACCTGCCCCGGACCGGGCCGCGGGCGCGCCACCGCCCGCCAGCCCAGCTCGTAGGACAGCCCGTGCCCGCGCACCTCCAGCCGGAAGGACCCCGGCTCGGTCGGCTCGGCGGGCAGGTCGACCTCGCGGGGCGCGAACCGGCCGCCGGGGGTCAGCGCGACCTCGTCCTCCGCGTCGGGCGCGAGCAGCTCCGCGGCCAGCCGCCGGGCCGGGTCGCCCGCGCGGGACAGCGAGATCCGGCGCACCGCGCGGTCGGGGTGCTCGTTGCCCAGCACCCGCGCCACGCCCCACACCGCCGCGTCGGCGGGTTCCTCGACCTCGGTGGGCAGCGCGCCGCACGGGCGGGTCACCAGCCACACCGACCCCGTGCCGGGGCGCCCGGCGACCGCCCGCAGCAGCGCCGCGCAGCGGGTGGTGCGCTCCACCGGGTCGTCGACCGGCCCGCCCAGCACCAGCACGACCTGCGGGTCGGTCCCGTCCGGCGCCCACCGCGCGGCGGGGAGGACCCGCGGCGGCGGGCACCCGGCCGCGCGCAGCAGCCGGGCGGCCCCCTCGGCCAGCTCGACCCCGTCGTCGGCCTCGACCAGCAGCAGCCACGGGCGGTCGGGGTCGCCCGGCGGCAGCGCGGGGAGGGGGCACCCCGCGTCGGGGGCCGTCGCCACCAGCACCGAGTAGTCGCCGCCGCCCCAGCCGAGCTGCCGGACGTCGGTGAAACCGGCGCGCCGCAACAACGGCGGCCACTCGTCGGCGGGCAGCAGCGCGGTGCGCGGCCGGAGGTCCCGGTCCCGGGGCTGCCAGAACTCCGCCTGCAGCCCGAAGAGCGGCGCGAGCCGGACCGGGTTGTGCGGCTCGGTGGCCAGCAGCCTGCCGCCGGGGGCCAGCAGGGCGGCGACCCCGGCCAGGGCCCGGCCGAGGTCGGGTGCGGCGTGCAGGGCGTCGGCGGCCAGCACCAGGTCGAAACCGCCCTCGGGGAAGCCCTGCCCGGCGGGGTCGCGGTCGAGGTCGAGGGCGCGGAACTCCACGCCGGCGTGGTGGGCGAAGCGCTGCGCGGCGCGGGCCAGGCGCGGGGCCGAGACGTCGGTGAAGGTGTAGCGGGTGCGGTCGGCCGGCAGCACGGGCAGCACCGCGGCGGTCAGCCCGCCGCCGCCCGCGCCGACCTCCAGGACGCGCAGCGGGCGGTCCGCGGGCCAGCGCCGCGCGGCCTGCCGCACCAGCTCCTGCACCACCAGGTTGCGCGAGCGGCAGCTCGGCGCGAGGTCGAAGTGCCGGTCCAGCAACCGCTCGTTCTCCTCGGTGGCCGCGTGCCGCGCCGGGTCGCGCGCCCCCGTCAGCAGGGCCGCGAGGTCGTGGTTGAGGGCGAGGTCGAGCACCGCCTCCGCGCCGGCCGCCGGGTGCTCCGCCAGCAGCCGGCGCACCGCGCGGTCGACGTCGCGGCCGTCGCCGCGCACCCGCAGGCGACCGCGGCCGGTCCCGACCAGCGCGCCGCGGGCCAGGCAGACCGGCAGCAGCAGCTCCACCAGCCGGGTGTGCCGGGCCGCCACCCCGGCGGGGACGAGGTCGTCGAGGCCGAACTCCGGGCCGGCCAGCTCGCCGAGGGCGCCCGCCAGCCGGTGCGCCGCGATCTGCTCGCCCAGCTCGGCGGCGCCGGCCAGGTCGGCCTCGTAGGCCGCCCGGAGGTCGGCCAGCCGCGGCCCGGCCGCGGCCAGCAGGACCTCCGCGCCGGGCAGCGGGCCGGGCCCGGCGGGCTCCCCGGCCCGGGGCGCGGCGCGCAGCGCGGTGCGCAGGCGGCCGACGGCGGTCCCGTCCGGGCGGACCATCCGGCGCACCCGCACGCCCTCCAGCTCCACCGCCACCGCCCCGTCGGGGTCGAGCACCTCGATGTCCCAGCAGACCTCCGTCGTGGTGCGGGCCCGCTCGCGCACCGCCACCAGCCCCTCCGGGGCGGGGGTGCGCCACACCCGCACGGCGTCGAAGGCCGCGGGCAGGAACACCTCGCCGGCCAGCTTCCCGCTGATCAGCGGCGCCCCCGCCTGCAGCGCGCCGTCGAGCAGGACCGGGTGGACGACGAAGCCGCCGGCCGGCGCGTCGTGCCGGTACCCGGCGAGCACCCGGCCGTCGCCGGTGGACAGCCCGGTGAGGACGCGGAAGGCGGGGCCGTAGGCGAGGCCGTGGTCGTCCAGCCGGTCGTACAGCTCGGCGCCGCCCAGCCGGCGGGTCAGGCCGCGGCGCAGGGCGGCGGGGTCCCGCGGCGCGGGCGGGCGGCCCACCGCGGCCCGCACCCGGCCGCGGACGTGCGGGCGGGGTTCGGCGTCGGCGCCCCGCGTGCTGGTGATGGCGACCGCGCCGTCGCCCGGGTCGACCGAGACCTGGGTGCGCACGCCCGCGGTGTCCGGCCAGGGCACGACCAGCGGGCGGCTGATCTCCAGCCGACGGACCTCCACCGGCCGGCCGAGGGCCGACGCGCCCGCCGCCAGCGCCATCTCCGCGAACCCGGCGGCGGGCACCACCACCTCGCCGCTGAGCAGGTGGTCGGCCAGCCACGGCACGCGCACCGGCTCGACCTCGTTGTGCCACAACGGGTGCGGCGCGGGCACGCGCTCGCCCAGCAGCGGGTGGTGGACGCGGGCGTCGCCGCTGGTGCGCACCCACAGCCGCGGGTCGCCGCTCCAGTGGCGCTCCCGCTGCCACGGATAGGCGGGCAGGTCGACCACCCGGCCGGGGGTCGGGAAGTAGCGGTCCCAGTCCACCCGGCCGCCGGCGGCGAGCACCGCGGCCACCGCGGTGCGCACGGCGGCCGGGCCGTCGGCGTGGCGGCGCAGGGTCGGCACGACGGCGGTCGGGGTGCGCGGGCGGGTGGCGGCGAGCTTGCGCAGGTAGCCGCGCAGCACCGGGTGCGGGCCGACCTCGACCAGCACGTCCGCGCCGCCGGCCAGGACCTCGGTGACGGCGTCGGCGAACCGGACCGGCTCGCGGACGTTGCGCCACCAGTACTCCGGGCCCAGCTCGGTCCCGTCGACCCGCGCGCCGGTCACGGTGGACACCAGCGGGATCGCGGTGGCGGCGGGGACCAGCCCGGCCAGCGCCGCCCGCAGCGGCTCGCGCAGCGGGTCCATCGCGGCGGTGTGGAAGGGGTGGTCCAGGCCGAGGTCGGCGCAGGCGACGCCGCGCGCCGCCAGGTCGGCCAGCAGCCGCCCGACCTCCTCGGCCGGGCCCGCGGCGGTGACGTCGTCGGCGGTGCCGATGCCGGCGATCTCCACCTCCGGGTGCCACCGGCGCAGGTCGGCGGCCGACAGCGCCACCGCGGCCATCCGCCCGGCGCCCGCGGTCGCCGCCTGGGCGCGGCTGCGCTCGGCGACCACCCAGGCCGCCTGGTCGAGGTCGAGGGCGCCCGCGGCCCAGGCGGCGGCGACCTCGCCGACGCTGTGGCCGAGCACCACCTCGGGCCGGACCCCGTGCGCGCGCAGCAGCTCGGTCAGGCCCACCTGGACGGCGAACAGCAGCGGCTGGGCGACCTCGGTGGCCGACAGCTCCTGCTCGGTGACCTCGGCCAGGCGCCGCGCCACCGACCAGCCCAGGTGCGGGGCCAGCGCGGTGTCCACCTGCTCCACCGCGACCCGGAAGTCCTTGTCGCGGAACAGGTCCGCGCCCATCCCGGCCCACTGGGAGGCGTTGCCGCAGAAGACGAACCCGATCCGGCCCGCGCCGACCGCCTCCACCGGGGCGGCTTCGGCGAGCAGCCGCGCCGCGTCGGCCGCGTCGTCGGCGAGCACGGCGACGCGGTGGCGGTGGCGGGTGCGGCGGCGGCAGGTGGTGTGGGCCAGGTCGTGGAAGTCCGGCGCGTCGGCCAGCCGCTCGACCAGGGCCGCGGTCGCGGCGGCCAGCGCCGCCGGCGTGCTGCCCGACACCAGCACCGGCCGCGGCGCGTCGCCCGGCGGCCCGGCGGGCGCGGGCGGTGGCGGCGGGGAGGCCAGCACGACGTGGGCGTTGGCCCCGCCGAAGCCGAAGGAGTTCACCCCCACCACGACCCGGCCGCCGGCGGGGATCGACCGCGGCTCGGCGGCCACGACCAGGCCGAGCCCGGCGAAGTCGATGCCCGGGTTGGGCGGGTCGGCGTGCAGCGACGCCGGGATGCGCCGGTGCCGCAGCACCAGCAGCGCCTTGAGCACGCCGGCGAGGCCGGAGGCGGGTTCCAGGTGGCCGAGGTTGGTCTTGACCGACCCGATCGGCAGCGGCCCGGTGGTGCGCCCCCGCCCCAGCGCACGGCCGATCGCGGCGCACTCGACGGGGTCGCCGACCGGCGTGCCGGTGCCGTGCGCCTCGAAGTAGGCCAGGTCGTCGGGGTGCACGCCGGCCCGCCGGTGCACCTCCCGCAGCAGCCGCTCCTGCGCCTCGGCGTCGGGCAGCGACAGGCCGGCGGTGCGCCCGTCGCTGTTGGTCCCCGAGGCGAGCACCACCGCGTGGACGCGGTCGCCGTCGGCCAGGGCGTCGGCCAACCGCTTGAGCACGACCACCACCCCGCCCTCGGCGCGCGCGAAGCCGTCGGCGTCGGCCGAGAACGCCGCGCACCGGCCGCGGGGCGACAGCATCGACGCCTGCGCGAAGCCGACGTAGTGGTGCGGGCTGATCAGCGCGTTCACCCCGCCGCACAGCGCGGTGCGGCTGGTGCCGTCCAGCAGCGCCCGGCACGCCTGGTCCAGCGCCACCAGCGACGAGGAGCACGCGGTGTCCACGGCCATGCTCGGCCCGCGCAGGTCCAGGAAGTGCGAGACGCGGTTGGCCGCGATGGACGACGCCGCGCCCGTCATGGTGTGGGCGTTGATCGCGCGCACGTCCATCATCTGCAGGACGCCGTAGGAGGCGTCGGAGATGCCGACGAACACCGCCGCGTCGCTGCCCGCCAGGCGGTCCCGGGCGATCCCGGCGTCGTCGAGCGCCTCGGCCGCCAACTCCAGCAGCAGCCGGTGCTGCGGGTCCACCTGCGCGGCCTCCTTCGGCGAGATGCCGAAGTGCGCCGCGTCGAACCCCGCCAGGTCCGCCAGGTAGCCGCCCGCGGCGGTGCGACCGCGGCCGGGCCGCGGCCGGTCGGGGTCGGTGAACCGGTCCGGGTCGAACCGGTCCGCGGGCGGCGCGGTGACGAGGTCGCGGCCCTCGACCAGCGCCCGCCACAGCCCGTCGGGGCCGTCGACGCCGCCCGGCAGCCGGCACGCCACCCCCACGATCGCGACGGATCGGTCCCCGCTGTCGTTGCCCGCGCCCACGCCACGCCCCTTCTCCGCCACTGGAGGTGCCGACGGGCCAGCCTGGCCGCGCGGGGGGAGCCGCGCCAACGCCGGCCGCGGAATTCACCCGGCCCAGTGATCATCGGGACGTCGGCGGTCGGGCGGGGGTGGTGCCGGCTGTGCCGGCGATCGGGTAGCCGGTGGGATCGCCCGGTGGCGCGCCGCGGGAATAGCGTCGCCCCATGAGCGGATACAGCGGTTCGGGTGAGCACGGCGGTGCGAAGTTCGGGGCGGCCAAGGCGCCGCTGTGGGTGGTGCTGCTGGTGACCGCCGGGGTCAACGCGATCGGGGCGTTCGTCGGGTTGGCCGAGGCGCTGCGGCTGGCGAGCGGCGGCGTGGCGGTGCTGTGCGTCGTGGCGCTGGCGGTGCTCTCGGCGCGCGGCAGGCGGTCGGTCAGGCGTTGAGGTAGGCCAGGACGGCGAGGACGCGGCGGTGGCCGCCCTCGTCGTTCGGCAGGCCCAGCTTGCTGAAGATGTTGCGGATGTGCTTGTGCACCGCGCCTTCGCTGACCACCAGGATCTTCGCGATGGCGCCGTTGTCGTGCCCCTCGGCCATCAGCGCGAGCACCTCGCGCTCGCGCGCGGTCAGCGTGGTGAGCGGGTCGTCGGGCTTGCGGCGCACCAGCAGCTGCGAGATGACCTCGGGGTCCATCGCCGTGCCGCCGTCGGCCACGCGGTGCAGCGCGTCGAGGAACTCGCCGACCTTGCCGACGCGCTCCTTGAGCAGGTAGCCGACACCGCCCACGCCGTCGGCCAGCAGCTCGGCGGCGTAGCTGTTCTCCACGTACGCCGACAGCACCAGCACCGGCAGGCCGGGGTGCACCCGGCGCGCCTCCACCGCCGCGCGGAGCCCTTCGTCCCGGAAGGACGGTGGCAGGCGGACGTCCATCACGACCGCGTCCGGGCGGTCCCCGGCGATGCGGGCCAGGAACTCCGTCGCGTTGTCCACCGCGGCCACGACGTCGATGCCCGCGTTGGCCAGCAGCAGGGAGAGCCCCTCGCGCAGCAGGACGTCGTCCTCCGCGATCACGACGCGCACGGCAGCTCCACTCGCAACACGGTCGGGCCTCCGGGTGGGCTGCTCAGCTCGGCCCGGCCGTCGAAGGCGTCGGCTCGACGCCGGATGCCGACGATACCGGTCCCGCGGTGCTCGTCCGCGCCGCCCCGGCCGTCGTCGCGGACCGTGATCAGCAGCGCGTCGTCGGTCGCGGCCAGGCTGACCGCCGCGCGGTCGGCCGCCGAGTGCTTGGTGATGTTGGTCAGCGCCTCGGCGACGATGAAGTACGCCGCCGCCTCGATCGCGGCCGGCCGCCGCCCGATGGGCGCGACCTCCAGGGTGCACGGCACCGGGCAGCGCGCGGCCAGCGCCGAGATCGCGCCGTCCAGGCCGCGGTCCGACAGCACCGGCGGGTAGATGCTGCGCACCACGTCCCGCAGCTCCGCCAGCGCGCCCACCGCCGTGTCCTGCGCCTTGCGCACGAGGTCGAACGCCGCGTCCGGGTCGCGTTCGCGCATCTGCCCGGCGATGCCCAGCTGCATGACCACCGCCGCGATCCGCGCCTGCGCCCCGTCGTGCAGGTCGCGCTCGATGCGCCGCAGCTCCGCGCCGTGCGCCTCCAGCGCGCCGGCCCGCGACGCGGTCAGCTCCGCCACCCGGTCGGTCAACCGCACGCCGGGAGCCGGGGCGAGCAGCCACCGCGCGACCAGCGCCTGCGACCGGGCCAGCCACGGCAGGCGGAACGTCAGCACGCCGTAGAACAGGCCGATGGCCACCGCGTACGACGTCGTCGCCCACGAGTCCACGGACACGCCGAACGAGGTCTCCACGCCGCCGGGCACGAGCCACCAGTAGGCGGGTATCAGCAGGTGGTTCACCGCACTGGTCGGCAGCCCGACCGCGAGGGCGCCCAGCAGGGCGCCGACCGCGCCGTGGAGGGCCAGCCAGGCGAGGTCCCGCCGGGTCGCCGGGTCGGTGACGGCCGTGGCGACCTGCTGCGACAGCGGGCCGGTCAGCAGCCGGTACGGGTCGGGGATCGACTCGCCCAGCGCCCGGCCCGCCCGCCGCCGCTCGAAGGCGACCAGTCGGCGCACCAGGCGCAGCGCCTCGGGCACGGCGGGCAGCCCGACGCCGACCACGCTCAGGACGGCGACCACCAGCAGCGCCATCAGGGCGAAGATCGACAGGAACGCGGTGGCCGCGCCGACGAGCAGGTAGCGCGCCGCGGTCCACAGGGGAGCGAGCCGGGTCATGGCCCCGATTCTTCCCGACCGCCCTCGGCGGGGCGGTAGCGCAGGCGCTACCCCCGCCCACCCGGCAGCGGGCCTCTTCGCCGATGTGCCGCCGGTCACGCGGTGGGCAGGTGCACGGCGGGCAAGTGGCGGCGAGCGGGTGCGCGGTGGACGGTCACGCGGCGAGCAGGTACGCGACGAGCAGGTACGCGACGAGCAGGTACGCGGACGGCCCCGGACAGGCGGGGCCGTCCGCGGGCGGGGCGTCCGCGGGCGGGGCCGTCCGCGGGCGGGGCGTCCGCGGGCGGCCCCGCGCGACCGCCCCCGAGCGGGCGGGCTCGCGCGACCGGTCGTGAACTGGCCTGACGACAAACCCGGCACGCCCACTCCGGCGGTTCCGCGATTTCCCGGCCGCGCGGCGCAGCCGGGAATTGCCCGGTTCGATAGCGAGTCGACAGGTAGCGGAATCCGCGCGCGCCGACCGGGAGCGATATCGTGCCCACCGGGAACGCGACCGGGCACACGAGAGCGCCTCGTGATCGGCCGGGAACGCCCCCATTGGCCCGGCATGACCGTTGACGCAGGTCGTAGGCCATGTGTCGGTATCGGAGACGTCCACACCGACGCGGTGGCCGACCACCTGTCGCGGAACGGCGCGCCGCGCGGGCACGGCGAAAGCACGACCACCGGAACCCGAACCCGACCATAGGACCAGTCGACAGTTGCGCGGTCGGGCGTGATAATGTGCGACGAATACAGCGAATGGCCCGCGAAGTTCACCCCGGTGCGGAAGTCGAGTGCACGACAAGGCGGATTGCAGAGCAGGTAGGCCAGTGATAAAACGCGGTTCGATCGGTATTCCAACCCCGGTGGCATGAGGTGACCACGAGCGACGGGCTCTCCGTCCAGCTGCTCGGGCCGGTGCGGGCGTGGCGGGCCGGGGCGGCGGTCGACGTCGGGGCCGCGCGGCGGCGGGCCGTGTTCGCCGTCCTCGCCGTCCGGGCGGGCCAGGCCGTCTCCCGCGACGAGCTGATCGGCGGCGTCTGGGGTGACTCGCCGCCCGCCACCGCCGGCGCCAGCCTCTACACCTACGTGTCCGGGCTGCGCCGCGCCTTCGAGCCGCAGCGCTCCAAGCGGTCGGCGGCGGAGGTCATCGTCTCCACCGGCGGCGGCTACTCGCTGCGGGTCGACCCCGACTGCCTGGACGTGCACCGCTTCGAGCGGCACCGCTCGCGCGCCCAGGCCCTCGCGGGCGAGCACCCGGCACGCGCGCTGGCCGAGCTCGACCGGGCCCTGGCGCTGTGGCGCGGCGACGCGCTGCACGACGTCCCGGGCCCGTTCGCCGAGGCGCAGCGGGCGCGGCTGCTGGAGCTGCGGCTGGCCACCGTCGAGCGGCGCGCCGAGCTGGCGCTGGCCCTGGGCAGGCACGCCGACGTCGTCGCCGGGCTGGCCGACCTGGCCGCCGAGCACCCGGTGCGCGAGGGGCTGCACGCGCTGCTGGTCACCGCGCTGCACCGGGCCGGCAGGCGGGCCGAGGCGCTGGCGGTCTACCGGGACGCGCACCGCGCGCTGGTCGACGGGCTGGGCATCGAACCCGGTTCCGCGCTGCGCCGGGCGCACCGCGAGGTGCTGGGCGCGGACGCGGCCGGGGTCGGCCGCGTGGACCGACGGGCGCCGGACGACAGCGCCCCCGAGGCCGATCACCCCGACTGGTGGGCGCCGGACGACAGCGCGGCCGGGGACGATGCCCTGGGCTGGTGGGGATCGGACGACAGCGCGACCGCAGCCGACCACCCGGGCTGGTGGGCAGCGGACGACAGCGCGCCCGAGGGCGGCGAGCAGGACTGGTGGGCGCCGGACGGCGGCGCGACCGCGGCCGACCACCCGGACCGGTGGGTGCTCGGCGACGGCACGGCGGCCGACCGGCGCGCGCCGCGAGCCGCGCCCGCGGCGACCGGGCCCGCGTTCGTCGGGCGGGAGCGCGAGGTGGCGCTGCTGCGCGCCGCCGTCGCCGACGTGGCCGCCGGGCGCGGGCGGTGCGTCTGGTTGGAGGGCGAGCCGGGCTCGGGGAAGACCGCGCTGCTGACCGCCGGGCTGGCCGGCGCGGCCGACCTGGGCTGCCGGGTGGCGCGGGTGGCGGTCGACGAGCTGGGCGCGCGGTGCCCGCTGCCGCCGGCTCGGGACGGCGCGGACCCGGTCACCGGCCGGCAGCCGGCCGCCGAGGGGTCGCCGGCCGACCTCTCGGAGGCCGGCCGCCTGGTGGAGCTGGTGGTCGGGCGCTCCGCCGGGGGGCCGCTGGTGCTCGTGCTGGACGGCCTGCAGTGGGCCGACGAGGACAGCGTCGCGGCCTGGGCGGACCTGGCGGCGCGCCGGCTGCCGCTGCTGCTGGTCGCCGCGGCGCGGCCGGCCCCGCGGCGCGCGGACGTGGCGCGGGCCCGGCGCGCGTTCGCCGAGGCCGGCGGCGACGTGGTGGAGCTGGGCCCGCTGCCGGCCGACGACGTGGCCGCGCTGGTGGCCGGCCTGGTGGGCGCGCCCGCGGGCGACAACCTGCGCCGGTTCGCCGCGGGCGCGGGCGGCAACCCCCGCTACGCCCGGGAGGCGGTGGACGCGCTGGTGCGCGACGGCCTGGTCGAGCACCGCGACGGCGTGGCCGAGATCGACGCCGACACCGCCGGGCAGGCGCCGCCCTCGCTGGTGCCGGTGCTGACCGGCTGGCTGGGGTTCCTGTCGCCGGGGGCGGCCGAGGCGCTGCGGTGGGTGGCGCTGCTGGACGACGGGTGCACCGCCCTCGACGCCGCGACGGCGGCCGGGCGGCCGGCCGCGGACCTGGCGGCGGCCGTCGACGAGGCGGTGGCGGCGGGCGTCCTGGTCGCGACGGGCCCCCGGCTGGCCTTCCGGCACCGGTTGCTCCGGCACGCCCTGTACCAGCAGATGCCCTACGCGGTGCGCACCGCGCTGCACCGCCAGGCGGCCCAGTCCCTCGCCGACGCGGGCGCGCCGGTCGAGGTGGTCGCCGCGCAGCTGGTCGCCGCGCCGACCGCCGCGGACCCGTGGGTGGCCGGCTGGCTGGCGGCCACCGCGCCCGCGCTGGAGGAGCGCGCGCCGGACGCGGCGGTCCGGCTGCTGCGGGTGGCCGCCGACCAGTCCGCGGCGGACCCGGCGGTGCGCGACCGGCTGGCCGCGCGGCTGGCCGACCTGCTGTTCCGGCTCGGCCGGTGGCCCGACGCCGAGGCCAGGCACGTGCTGGCGCGCACCGCCGAACCCGGGTTGGCCGCCGGCGCGCGCGGGCTGCTGCTGCACCTGCGGCACCGGGACGGCACGACGCGGGAGTCGGCGGAGGCGCTGCGGGCGGCGGTCGCGGACGACGGCGTGCCGGCCGTGTGGCGGGCCCGGCTGGAGGCGTTGCAGGCGGGGGTGGCCTTCCGCGCGGGCGACCGGCGGGAGGCCGAGGAGGCGGCGTGGCGCGCGGTGCGGCGCGCCGGGGACGCGCGGGACCGCTTCGCCGCGGCGCACGCGTGGCAGGTGCTGTGGCTGGCCGGCTGCGCGCGGCTCGACCACCCGGAGGCGCTGGACCGCATCGAGCGCGCGCTGGCCGTGGCGCGGGAGGGCGCCGACCTGCGCGCGTGGCACGCGCTGCTGTCCACCGACAAGGCCGCCACCCTGCGGCACCTGGACCGGCTCGCCGAGGCCGACCTCGTGCTGCGCGGGTCCGACCCGGCCGGCTGCGCCGGGCCGGACGTGGTGCCGGACCTGGCGCCGGCGGCCCGTGCGGTGCAGGACTACTGGGCGGGCCGGTGGGACGACGCGGACCGCCGCGGACCGGGCGGGAGCCCGGCGCACGGCGTCGGCGCGCTGGTCGCCGTCCGCCGGGGCCGGGTGGTGGCCGGCGGCGACCTGCTCGACGCCGACCCGACCGCGCCGCACGAGTCCGCCGGGTTCGCGACCGTCGCCGAGGCGTTCCGGGCGGAGGCCGACGGGCGGCCCGACCTGGCGATCGCGGCGCTGGAGCCGCTGGTGCGGGAACCGCGCCCGCTGTGGCGGCACCAGTGGCTGCCGCTGCTCGCGCGGCTGGCCCTGGCCGCGGGCCGGCGCGACGTCGCGGTGTGCGCCGCGCGGGCCGGCGCGCAGGACGCCGTGGCCGAACGGGCGCCCGCCGGCGCGACGGCCGCCGCCGGGCTGTGCCGCGGCCTGCTCGACGGCGACCCGCGGCCCGCG